>ERZ791569.633-NODE-633-length-18727-cov-3.027421_pt1 | contig 18727 bp, 9 predicted proteins | sample MGYA00509973_ERZ791569 | MGnify/ENA primary metagenome ERZ791569 (study PRJEB30046, sample SAMN00791902) | human gut metagenome | study: EMG produced TPA metagenomics assembly of the A metagenome-wide association study of gut microbiota in type 2...
GGAAGCGTTTTTCTGGCAGGGCAAATGGCTTTTGCCAAAGGGAACAAAGGTTCTATTTATCATGACGGTTGGATCGATTTCAACAAAAACGGAAAAATGGATGTATTCGAAAATCCTAAGCAACCGATCGAAAAAAGAGTGCAAGATTTATTATCCCAAATGAATCTGGACGAAAAGACCTGTCAACTGGCAACTTTATATGGATATAAAAGGGTAATGAACGACTCGTTACCGACTCCGGAATGGAAAAATAAAATTTGGAAAGACGGAATCGCCAATATCGATGAACAATTGAACGGAGTCGGTCGTGGTGCGAAAATCGCCCAAGACCTGATTTATCCTTTCAGCAAACATGCCGAGGCAATCAACAAAACCCAAAAATGGTTTATCGAAGAGACTCGTCTGGGTATTCCGGTAGATTTTTCCAACGAAACAATCCACGGACTCAATCATACAAAAGCGACTCCCCTGCCCGCACCTATCGGCATAGGAAGTACATGGAACGCACCTTTGGTCTACAAAGCCGGATCAATTGCGGGAAAAGAAGCCAAAGCTCTCGGATATACCAACATATATGCACCGATATTAGACCTTGCCAGAGATCCCCGTTGGGGACGTGTTGCCGAAGGATACGGTGAAGACCCGTATACGAATGGAGTATTTGCTGCTGCATCGGTGCGTGGTTATCAAGGAGATGATATGTCTGCCGAAGACCGCATAGCAGCTTGTTTGAAACATTATATCGGTTATGGCGCTTCCGAAGCTGGACGTGATTATGTTTATACCGAAATCTCTAGACAAACTCTTTGGGATACTTATCTGCTCCCTTATGAAATGGGCGTGAAAGCGGGTGCAGCGACTCTGATGAGTTCTTTTAATGATATCAGTGGTGTCCCTGGATCTGCCAACCACTATACGATGACGGAAATTCTGAAAGAACGTTGGGGACACGATGGTTTCATCGTTTCCGATTGGGGAGCAATCGAGCAACTGAAAAATCAGGGACTGGCAGCTAACAAAAAAGAGGCAGCAGTGTATGCCTTCAATGCAGGTCTTGAGATGGATATGATGTCTCATGCTTACGACCGCCATATGAAAGAGTTAGTTGAAGAAGGAAAAATAACGATGGCTCAAGTGGATGAATCAGTCCGTCGTGTTTTGCGTGTGAAATTCCGTTTAGGTTTGTTTGAACGTCCCTATACTCCGGTTACAAGTGAGAAAGAACGTTTTTTCCGTCCGCAAAGCATGGATATTGCCGCCCAGCTTGCGGCTGAATCCATGGTATTATTGAAAAATGAGAATCAGATATTACCACTGACAGATAAAAAAAGGATTGCCGTAGTAGGTCCAATGGCAAAGAATGGCTGGGATTTGTTAGGCTCCTGGTGTGGGCATGGAAAAGATACGGATGTAGCAATGCTTTATAAAGGGGTGGAAACTGAGTTCGCCGGAAGAGCCGAACTACGTTATGCGTTAGGTTGCAGTACTCAAGGAGATAACCGTGAAGGATTTGCAGAAGCACTGGAAGCTGCACGCTGGTCTGATGTAGTCGTTCTTTGTTTGGGTGAGATGATGACCTGGAGTGGTGAAAACGCTTCCCGTTCTTCCATTGCCCTGCCTCAGATTCAGGAAGAACTGGCAAAAGAAGTAAAAAAAGCCGGCAAGCCAGTTGTATTGGTACTCGTTAACGGCCGTCCGTTGGAACTGAATCGGTTGGAGCCAATTTCAGATGCGATACTGGAAATCTGGCAACCGGGTGTAAATGGTGCTCTCCCGATGGCGGGGATATTGTCAGGACGTATCAATCCTTCGGGTAAATTAGCTATGACTTTCCCTTATTCAACAGGTCAGATCCCTATCTATTATAATCGTCGTAAAAGTGGGCGTGGTCATCAGGGATTCTATAAAGATATAACAAGTGATCCTTTGTATCCTTTCGGGCACGGTCTGAGCTATACTGAGTTCAAGTATGGTGTTGTTACTCTTTCCGCTTCTAAAGTAAAACGCGGCGAGAAATTGTCGGCTGAGATAGCCGTTACTAATACAGGGAAACGTGATGGTTTGGAAACGGTACACTGGTTCATCTCCGATCCATATTGCTCGATTACACGTCCTGTAAAAGAGTTGAAGTACTTTGAAAAACAATCTATCAAAGCCGGAGAAACGAAAACCTTCCGTTTCGACATAGATTTGGAACGTGATTTGGGCTTTGTAGACGGAAATGGTAAACGTTTTCTGGAAACTGGAGAGTACTATATTCAGGTAAAAGACCAGAAAGTGAAGATAGAATTAACGGATTAATTTGAATCTTTTACAGGCTTGGTTGCCAACCGGTTAAGAAAATTACGGTTGATTTGAATTACCGAGTGATCAATAAATGGGTATATAATGAAGAAAATACTTTTACCAGGAGTTTTTCTGTTATGTGTTACTTTTATACAAGCAACAGAAGTTCCTTTTCAAAAAGCAGAAATTAAGTCTATCATGCGAAAAGTTGCGGATTGGCAAATTGCCAATCCACATCCTGCTCCGGAACATGACGACCTGAACTGGCCGCAAGGTGCTCTCTATGTCGGTATGGTCGATTGGGCTGGACTGGCAGAGAAAGAAGACGGTGATGATACCTACTATAAATGGTTGACCTGTATAGGTCACCGGAATTGCTGGCAGCCGGACAAGCGATTTTATCATGCTGATGACATTGCCGTGTCCCAATCCTTCTTGGATTTATATCGCAAATATAAAGATGAAGCGATGATTATCCCCACACTGGCTCGCACGGAATGGATTATTAATCACCCTTCTAAAGGTAATTTCAGATTGGTGGAGGGAGATTTGAAAACTTTGGAACGCTGGACTTGGTGTGACGCTCTATTCATGGCTCCCCCTGTATATGCTAAACTGTATATGTTGACAGGAGACAAGAAATACATCAGATTCATGAATCGTGAGTATAAAGCGACTTATGATTACTTGTTCGATAAAGAAGAAAATCTATTCTACCGTGACTGGCGCTATTTTGATAAGCGTGAAGCTAATGGAAAGAAAGTCTTTTGGGGACGTGGTAATGGTTGGGTACTCGGTGGCTTGGTTGAAATATTGAAGGAGTTACCCAAGAAAGATAAGAACCGCAAATTCTATGAAGAGCTGTTTGTAAAACTGGCTACACGGGTTGCCGGATTGCAGCATCCTGATGGCTTTTGGCACGCTAGTCTGTTAGACCCTTCTTCTTATCCGTCGCCGGAAACCAGTTGTACTACTTTTATAGTGTATTCCATAGCTTATGGTATCAATGAAGGTTTATTGGATAAGGAGGTTTATCTTCCTGTAATGATAAAAGGGTGGAATGCGTTGGTTTCAGCAGTCGAACCGGATGGCAAACTAGGTTATGTGCAACAAATCGGTGCTGATCCGAAGAAAGTGACTCGTGATATGACAGAAGTTTATGGGGTTGGCGCTTTTTTGATGGCGGGTAATGAAGTCTATAAAATGGCAAGATAATTTGCGCTTTTTCTTGAAGATGGTTATATTGTCACGTAATGAATGTACTGATGATTATAAGGAGCCACTACCTTGAACAACAACAATTAAAACATATATTCTATGAATAAAATAATAAAAACTGATATCAAAGTTTTGTCAATGTGTTTGTTGACTACTATTAAAAAGAATGCTATTAGTATTCAATAATCCTAAAAACGCTGTGTTGTGATGAAAAAAATCTTATTGATATGCATAGCCGTAGCCTGTAGTCTTATGGCTGTAGCCGAGGAACTGCTTATCGAAGCAGAAAGCTTCAGCCGGAGAGGTGGCTGGGTGCTCGACCAGCAGTTCATGGATCAAATGGGGTCGCCTTATCTCATGGCACATGGCATGGGTATCCCTGTGGCGGACGCTACAGCAGAGATTAACATTTCTCAGGCAGGTACATATTACGTATATGCCCGTACCTATAACTGGACTTCACCGTGGACTGGAGCGGCAGGTCCTGGAAGATTCCGCCTGGCTTTAGGCGATAAATTGCTGAAAACGACGTTGGGCCATACAGGTAATTCCTGGCAATGGCAATTTGCCGGAAAGGTAGTATTGAAAGCAGGGATTACCAGCCTTGCATTGAAAGACCTCACCGGTTTCGACGGCCGTTGTGATGCCATTTACCTTACGACTGATGCCAATACGCAACCCGCTACTTGGAGTGAGGCAGAGACAGCCGCACTTCGTACTCGCTTGCGACAACAACAGACGGTGCCCACTCATCAATACGATTTTGTGGTAGTAGGAGGGGGAATAGCCGGTATGTGCGCCGCTGCATCTGCTTCCCGATTGGGCTGTAAGGTAGCGTTAGTGAACGACCGTCCTGTGCTGGGGGGCAATAACTCGTCGGAAATTCGTGTGCACCTTGGCGGTATCATCGAAATGGCCCCCAACAAAGGATTGGGTCGTATGATACGTGAGTTCGGTCATGAACGTTCCGGCAATGCCCAACCGGGTGACTACTATGAAGACTGGAAGAAAGAAGATTTTATAGCTGATGAAAAGAATATTACCCTTTATGCCTCTCAGCGTGCAGTAGCCGTGAAGATGGAAGGAGACCGCATTGCATCAGTCACTATCCAGCATATCGAGACGGGCGAACGAACCGAACTTATCGCTCCTCTTTTTAGTGATTGTACAGGCGATGCTACCATAGGCTATTTAGCCGGTGCTGATTGGACTATGGGGCGTGAAGGTCGCGATGAATATGGCGAAAGTCTTGCTCCCGAACAGTCCGACTCATTGGTGATGGGCGCCTCGATACAATGGTACAGCAAGGATATGAAGAAGAAAACATCTTTCCCTCACTTTGAATATGGTGTGCGCTTTGATGCTGAAAACTGTGAACCCGTAACCATGGGCGAATGGAAATGGGAAACAGGCATGAACCGCAATCAAATCAGTGAAGGTGAACGTATACGCGATTATGGGCTTTTGGTGATATATTCCAACTGGAGCTATCTGAAGAATCACTATAAAGACCATAAGAAGTACGCTAACCGTTCGCTCGATTGGGTGGCTTACATCTCAGGCAAGCGTGAATCACGCCGTCTCTTGGGTGACTATGTATTGGCACAGGATGACATAGACAAGAATGTGGCACATGAGGATGCTTCGTTTACTACTACCTGGAGTATAGACCTTCATTTCCCTGATAGTGTGAACAGTGTACGTTTTCCCGGTGATGAATTTAAGTCGGCTACGGTGCATCGTTGGATTCATCCTTATGCTGTACCTTATCGCTGCCTTTATTCGCGCAATGTGGATAACCTTTTTATGGCTGGTCGTAATATGAGTTGTACACACGTAGCCTTGGGGACGGTGCGTGTAATGCGTACTACCGGCATGATGGGCGAAGTAGTAGGCATGGCAGCTGGACTCTGCCATAAGCATGGCGTGGAGCCGCGTGACATCTATCATCATTATCTGCCCGAATTGAAGCAACTGATGAAAGCGGGCTTGGGTAAACACAATGTGCCTGATAACCAACGTTTCAACGAGCCCAACGAATTGTTGGAAGTTCCGGGAGCTTACATCAAACCGTAGACAAACTATGAGCAAAAAAAGTATTATCACGATATTTCTATCGGCAATATGGACATTGCCGCTTTGGGGAGGACAACAGTATTACGCTTTTTTAAAAGGTGACACGCTACGTATGGGCAATGACTATATGGAACGCACCATGCTGTGGAATAACGGTGCGCCTGTTACTGTCAGCCTTACAGACAAGCAACACGGAAAAACCATTCCGACACAGGGCAAACAACCCGATTTCTCGATAGTGAAAGGTATCCCTACGAATGCTACGCTCACCGTGGGCGAGATACCGACGAACGGCATTCACGCCAGTTATCTGCAGGCTACTGTGGCTTGTACTATCGGTTCGCTGAATATAGAACGTCGCTATCGCATTTATGCAGACTGTCCCGCCATTGCTTGCGACACCTATCTGAAAGGGCAAGTGGAACTTTATCAGAATAAAGAGGATAATCGTTCTAATGCCGATCGCAAAAATATAGAGCACACGGCTGATATGGCTACGGGGGTGAAAACTCCTACGCTGGACAGGCTGCAACTCAAGGGCAATCATTGGAGTGCCCGTACGGTAGAGTTTTTCGACTATACTGATTGGAATGACAACCTGATAACCGAGCGTACCTGGCTTCCTTACCGTCGTAATACATATCGTGGTAATCTGCTTTTTGCTCACGATGTGGCTACCCGTCAAGGCTTCTTTTTTTTGAAAGAAGCTCCTTGCAGTAGTACCCAGTTACATTATAATGGTTCTGACTTCGTGGCGGACTTTAGCGATTTTATGGTAGTGGGGCTGGGCATTGTGTCTAATGATGTAAAGCCGGATAGCTGGATTCGTATCTATGGATGTGTTATCGGTATCTATACCGGCGATGAGCAAGAAGCGCTTACTGCCTTGCGTCTTTACCAGAAACAACTGCGCCACCATACCGCTGCACAGGATGAGATGATTATGCTCAATACCTGGGGCGACCGTAGCCAGGATGCCAAAATAGATGAGGCTTTCTGTCTCGCAGAATTGGATCGTGCCGCACGCATGGGCATCACCCTTTTTCAATTGGATGATGGCTGGCAGAGCGGAAAAAGCCCTAACTCGAAGACCGCCGGAGGTAGTTTTAAGGATATTTGGAAGAACACCGATTATTGGACGCCCAACCCCATGAAATTTCCTCACGGACTGAAACCTATTGTAGAGAAAGGAAAGAAATTAGGTATTCGCATCGGATTATGGTTCAATCCCAGCATACAGAATGATTTTGCCGATTGGCAAAAAGATGCGCAAGCCATTATCGGACTTTATAAGAAATATGGCATCTGTTGTTTCAAGATAGACGGCTTGCAAATACCTACCAAGACAGCCGAACAGAACTTGCGCCGACTGTTTGATACCGTGTTGGAACAAACCAACCATGAAGTGATTTTCAATCTCGATGCCACTGCCGGTCGTCGCGGCGGTTATCACTATATGAATGAATACGGCAACATCTTCCTGGAAAACCGCTATACTGATTGGGGCAATTACTATCCCTATCGCACCTTGCGTAATCTTTGGATGCTGTCTCGCTATGTACCGGCGGAAAAGATGCAGATAGAGTTCCTTAACAAATGGCGCAATGCTGACAAGTATGACGCTGCCGACCCTTTTGCCCCCGCTCGTTACAGTTTCGATTACCTCTTTGCCATTACCTTGGCGGCACAGCCGTTGGCGTGGATGGAGGCTTCAAACCTGCCCGGAGAGGCTTATGCTACGGCATCTCTGCTTAAAGCATACCAATCCCTTCAACTCAGGTTTCATAAGGGCGTCATTTTGCCCATTGGTGAAGAACCTTCGGGACGCTCGTGGACCGGATTCCAATCGATTGTCTCCGACACGGAAGGCTATCTTATCGTTTACCGCGAAGACAACGGACAGGCCGAAGGAACCATTGACACTTGGCTTCCGAAGGGTAAGAAAGTCACCTTTACCCCTGTGATGGGAAGTGGCAGGAAGTCTACCGCTAAAGTCGGCGCACAGGGCAAAGTAAGTTTCGAGCTGAAGGATAAGAACTCTTTCGCACTTTATCAATATCGGATAAAGTAGTGGGAAAACGGCTTTCCGTATGTGTCTTGCCAATCAATGCGAAATATGCTAAGTGTTGATATATAGGTAGTTAATATGTAGTGTGAGAAGCGTTAATTCCTCAGCTGTTGGATGTTAACAGTTAAGGTTGTCAACTGTTAATAGTTGAGTCGGTAGGTATTAATAGTTGAAAAACGGAACATTAATGGTTGGGAAACGGAATATGAATTAAAGCAATGATACGTCAAATAAAAGAATGAATATGATAAAGATAGTACACATCTTTCTTCTGATGTTGTTTGTGTCCATGCCGTTAGGCGTATGGGCACAGCCACAAGAAAGACTGGTTCAAGTGCAGGTCACTCCCGACCATACCAATTGGCTGTATAAACCGGGAGAAAAAGTGAAATTTAAAGTGGCGGTATTGAAATGCAATATCCCACAAGATAATCTGGAAGTGCGCTATGAGATTTCGGAAGACATGATGAAACCTCATCAGACAGGCAAACAGCCATTGAAGAATGAAAAGCTTGAGATTAACGCAGGTACTATGCAAAAAGAAGGGTTTCTGCGTTGCCGTGCTTTCGTCAGTTGTCAAGGGCGTGAGTATGAAGGCGTGGCTACTGTCGGCTTTTCTCCTGAGAAGCTGCAACCGGTTACTCCGTTGCCCGCTGACTTTCTTGAATTTTGGAAGAGTACCAAAGAAGCCGCAGAAAAGTGGGCATTGGAACCTATAATGACTTTATTGCCGGAAAGGTGTACGGATAAAGTGAACGTATATCATGTCTCGTTTGCGAACAATGACTACGCGTCCCGTATGTACGGCATCCTTTGTGTCCCGAAGGTTGCCGGGAAATATCCGGCGATTCTGAAGGTGCCGGGTGCAGGTATACGTTCTTATAACGGAGAAGCCGAACGTGCCGGAAAAGGTTTCATCATATTGGAAATAGGTATTCACGGTATTCCGGTCAACCTGACAGGAGAGGTATATCACCGCCTTTATAACGGAGCTTTGAAGAATTACCACTCATTCAATATGGACAATCGGGATAAGTATTATTACAAACGGGTTTATACAGGTTGTGTGAGAGCCATTGATTTCATATATACGCTTCCCGAGTTTAATGGTAAACTGGCGACCTTTGGCGGAAGTCAGGGCGGAGCACTTTCCATAGTGATTGCAGGATTGGACAATCGTGTTAAGGGACTAGTTTCTTTCTATCCCGCCTTGTGTGATATGGCAGGTTATGCCCACGGTCGTGCAGGCGGTTGGCCGCATATGTTTAAGGATGAGAAAAACCGGACACCGGAAAAGATTAAAACCATTCAGTATTTTGACGTAGTCAACTTTGCCCGTCAAGTTAAAGTCCCGGGATTCTATACCTTCGGTTATAATGACAGGGTTTGTCCGCCTACCACTACTTACTCGGCGTATAACGTGATTAATGCTCCGAAAGAACTGTTCGTTGCTGAAACAACCGCCCATTATGCTTATGCGGAACAGTCGAGCGCAGCCTGGAACTGGATAATGAACTTCTTGAAGAATGAATCGAGAAAAGAATAATATACTAATACCACAAACTGATAGATAAATGAAAATAGCTAAAAAATTAAGCCTATCTCTCTTGTTGCTGACCGCTTTTGCAGGAAGTGCTATGGCACAAGAACTGATGACAAATGTATACGGTCGTGATATCCATTCATTGAATGGTAAATGGAATGCTATCATCGACCTGTACGACCAGGGGCAACGAATGAAAATCTATGAGAATCAGCAACCGAAAGGAAATACTGATTTCTACGAATACGCATTCGAAAGCGGATTGCGTCTTAATGTACCGGGAGATTGGAACTCTCAATTGCCCGAATTAAAATATTACGAAGGCACTGTATGGTATGGCCGTCACTTTGCTGCCAAACGTTTGGTAGACAAACGTCAGTTCCTTTATTTCAGTGCTGTCAGCTATCGTTGTAAAGTCTACTTGAACGGAAAAGAGATAGCGGAGCACGAAGGTGGTTTCACCCCTTTTCAGGTAGAAGTAACAGACCTGTTGAAAGACGGTGATAACTTTCTGACGGTAGAAGTGAACAATCGCCGTACCAAAGACGCCATTCCCGCTATGGCATTTGACTGGTGGAACTATGGTGGTATCACAAGAGATGTGCTGTTGGTGAAAACTCCCCGGACATTTATAGAAGATTATTTCATCCAACTGGATAAGAATGTTCCCGACCGTATCATCGTCCGTGTTCGTCTTTCTGATAAAAAAGCAGGTGAGAAAGTAGCAGTTGCCATCCCCGAACTTAAAATCAATGTGGAGCTTACCACCGATGCGGCAGGGAAAGCAGAAACTGTATTGAACGCAAAGAAGCTGCAACGCTGGTCGCCGGAGGAACCGAAACTCTATGGAGTAACCATATCTTCAAGTACCGACCGCATAGAAGAGCAAATAGGCTTCCGCAACATCACAGTGAAAGGTACAGATATTTGCCTGAACGGGAAACCTACATTTATGTGCTGTATCTCTTTCCACGAAGAAATTCCGCAGCGTATGGGGCGTGCTTTCTCGGAAGCCGATGCTGCTATGCTGCTAAACGAAGCGAAAGCGCTTGGTGTGAACATGATTCGCCTGGCTCATTATCCGCAGAATGAATACACGGTACGCCTGGCAGAAAAGATGGGCTTCCTTCTCTGGCAGGAGATTCCCATTTGGCAAGGCATTGACTTTACAGACAATGAAACCCGTAAGAAAGCGCAGAGAATGCTCTCTGAAATGATTCGGCGCGACCAGAACCGCTGTGCGGTGGGCTACTGGGGTGTTGCCAATGAAACACAGCCTTCCGAGGAGCGGAATAAATTCCTTACTTCCCTGCTCGAAACAGGCAAACAGCTGGACACTACCCGCCTATATGTCGCCGCTTTTGATCTTGTGCGTTTTGATAGCGGAAAACAGCGTTTTGTGATGGAAGATTCTTTTACTTCCCAACTAGACGTTGTTGCTATCAATAAATATATGGGTTGGTACCATCCGTGGCCCGTTGAACCGAAAGACGCTATATGGGAAGTTGTGACGGACAAACCGTTGATTATCTCAGAATTTGGCGGTGAAGCATTGTATGGTCAATCCGGTGATGAGAACGTAGTCAGCTCTTGGAGTGAAGAGTATCAGGCACGTTTATATAGAGACAATATCCGTATGTTCGACAATATCCCGAACCTGCGTGGAGTATCGCCCTGGATTTTGTTCGATTTCCGTTCTCCGTTCCGTTTTCACCCTACCAATCAGGATGGCTGGAACCGTAAGGGACTCATATCCGATCAGGGTATGCGTAAGAAAGCGTGGTATCTGATGAGAGATTATTACATGAAAAGGAGGAATAACCAATAAGTATAGTTATAGTTGATTGTGATGAAGAAATATAGAATTGTAGCGATTTGTATGTTTATGCTACTCATTTTGGCAGTGGGAGCGTACGGACAGCGGAAAGTGGTTAAGATATTGGCGATTGGCAATAGCTTTTCGCAAGATGCGGTGGAGCAATATTTGCATGAACTTGCAGAAGCCGAAGGCATTTCAACCATAATCGGTAATATGTATATTGGTGGTTGTTCCTTGGAACGTCATGTGAAAAATGCCCGTGACAATGCTTCTGCCTATGCCTACCGGAAAATTGGCACGGATGGAAAGAAGCGGGAAAAGAGCAAGATGTCTTTGGAAACGGTACTGGCAGATGAAGACTGGGATTATGTCAGTTTGCAACAGGCAAGTCCTTTTTCGGGAATGTATGAGACGTATGAAGCCTCTCTGCCAGAACTTATAGAATATGTAAAAGTGCGCCTTCCGAGGAAAACAAAGCTGATGTTGCACCAGACCTGGGCATATGCGTCTACTTCCAAGCATAGTGGATTTAAGAACTATAACCGTGACCAACTGACCATGTATCAGGCCATTGTCGATGCGGTGAAGAAAGCGGCTAAGGCGAATAAGGTAAAGATTATCATCCCTTCGGGCACTGCTATACAAAATGCGCGTACCTCTTTCATCGGTGATCATCTGAATAGGGATGGCTATCATCTGGATGTGAAGGTTGGACGTTATACCGCTGCCTGCACCTGGTTTGAGCGCATTTTCAAACACAATGTAGTCGGGAATCCTTATGGACCGGAAGGGTTGGATGAGGCGCGGAAAACTGTTGCTCAAAAGGCTGCCCATGCGGCTGTAAAACACCCGTATAAAGTGACTGACTTATGTTCTGTACCTTGTAGAAGAGTTGAAGCACCTTGAAAAACAACCTGTCAAGGCCGAAGAATATTCTACTGTAGGACCAAACTGTTAAAGTAGAACTGAAAGATATAGTTTTTTGCACATTCCATATTAAACACATGATTACCATGAAAAAGAAAACAGGCATTATTGGTCTTTGTATGTTCACCTGCAGCATTCTGACCTATGCACAAAGCATTACTCCCCAAGCCGAGCAACGCGCGAAGGAGATTGTATCTAAAATGACTCTGCAAGAGAAAATAGAGTATATCTCCGGATTTACGAGCTTTTCTTTGCGTGCAATTCCTCGTTTGGGAATCCCTGAAATAAGACTGGCAGATGGACCGCAGGGGATCCGCAATCATGCACCGAAAAGTACTCTTTATCCATCTGGTATTCTTTCCGCTTCTACTTGGAATCGGAGCTTGCTTTATAAATTGGGGCAGGGATTAGGGCAAGATGCAAAGTCCCGTGGAGTCAGCATTCTGTTGGGACCAGGGGTGAATATCTATCGTGCTCCCCTGTGTGGCCGCAATTTTGAATACTTTGGTGAAGACCCTTACTTGACGGGTGAAACAGCCAAACAATATATTTTGGACGTGCAATCGGAAGGAGTGATTGCCACCATCAAGCACTTTGCCGCCAACAACCAGGAATGGAGCCGCCACCATGCGAGTTCGGACATAGACGAGCGTACTTTGCATGAGATTTATTTTCCGGCTTTCCGCAAGGCCGTACAGGAAGCCAATGTGAGTGCAGTGATGAACAGCTACAATCTCCTGAACGGTGTTCATGCCACCGAGCATAAATGGCTGAATATTGATGTCCTGCGCAATCTTTGGGGCTTCAAAGGGATCCTGATGTCTGACTGGACTTCCGTATATTCCGCCGTAGGCGCTGCCAATGCCGGACTTGACCTTGAAATGCCGAAAGGACGTTTCATGAATGCCGATAACCTCATCCCCGCCATCAAAACCGGTACAGTGACCGAAGAAACCATCAACCTTAAAGTACAGCATATCCTGCAAACGCTGATTGCTTATGGTATGCTTGATAAGGAACAGAAAGATAGCAGCATCGCAGAGGATAATCCATTCTCTCGCCAGACAGCTTTGGAGCTGGCACGCGAAGGGGTGGTATTGTTGAAGAATGAAGCAAACCTGCTTCCATTAAAAGGAAAAACAGCTGTAATGGGGCCTAATGCAGATTTGATTCCTACCGGTGGCGGCAGTGGTTTTGTCACTCCTTTTTCTACCGTTTCAGTGGCTCAAGGCTTGAAAGAACTGAAGAAAAAGAATCTGGTATTATTGACGGATGATGTGATTTATGAAAATATTGTCAATGAGTTTTATACAGATGCTAATCGTCAGGTGAAAGGCTTCAAGGCTGAATACTTTAAGAACAAGACGCTTTCGGGACAGCCGGAAGTTGTACGTACGGAGTCCTCTGTTGATTATGACTGGGGATATGGTGCACCGTTGGATGGTTTTCTCACAGATGGCTTTTCAGTCCGTTGGACGGCCTGTTATGTTCCACAGGCAGACGGTCAGTTGAAACTTCACATCGGTGGTGATGACGGTTATCGTTTGTTTGTGAACGACAAGCACATTACAGGCGACTGGGGAAATCATTCTTACTCCAGCCGTGAAGTTGAACTTCCGGTTGAGGGCGGTAAGGAATATCGTTTCCGGATTGAATTCTTTGATAATATATCTTCAGCAATTATCCGCTTCAACGCTTATAGCCTTAATGAGGCGAAACTTCGTCAAGGATTGGCGAAAGTGGACAATGTAGTGTTCTGCACAGGCTTCAACAGTAACACGGAAGGCGAAGGTTTTGACCGTCCGTTTGCTTTGCTCCGGTATCAGGAATTGTTTATCAAAAAGATTGCCTCCATGCATCCCAATGTCGTGGTTGTACTGAACGCCGGTGGCGGTGTGGATTTCACCAACTGGCATGATGCCGCAAAAGCTATTCTTATGGCCTGGTATCCGGGACAGGAAGGCGGACAGGCGATAGCTGAAATCCTGACCGGCAAGATTTCTCCAAGCGGAAAGCTACCGATTTCTATCGAAAAGAAATGGGAAGATAATCCGGTGCATGGTAGTTATTACGAGAACTTAAAGGCAGAGATTAAACGTGTAGATTATTCCGAGGGTGTCTTTGTCGGTTATCGTGGATACGACCGTTCGGGAAAAGAACCTTTCTATCCGTTTGGTTACGGATTGTCCTATACCACTTTTGCTTATAGCAATATGTCTGCGGAGAAAACGGGTGAACATCAGGTTACAGTTAGCTTTGATATAGAGAATACAGGTAAGATGGACGCCTCGGAAGTGGTGCAGGTGTATGTGCATGATATAGAATCTTCTGTTCCCCGTCCTCTGAAAGAACTGAAAGGATATGAAAAGGTATTCTTGAAGAAAGGTGAGAAGAAGCGGATTTCTGTAGTGTTAAATGAGGATGCATTTTCTTTTTATGATATGAATCAGCACCGTTTTGTAGTAGAGAAAGGAGCTTTTGAAATTCTTGTCGGCCCGGCTTCCAATCAATTACCTTTGAAAGCTACGGTTGAACTTTCCGGTTCATACTCGTTCTAATTTCCTCGTAAAGTCACATTTGACCAGTCTTAAACCAGGCTTATTTGATAAGAAAAACAAAAGAGGACAATAATAGAACCTCATCCCCCCAAAAATGGGTTATCCTGGAGAATGACAAAGGCGTAGAAAGAGAATTACTTCTCGATCTACGCCTTTATCTTTCTACGGATAGTGTGATTATTTCACTTCCCAAATATCATTAGTCATCAAAAGCTCCTCGAAATTATGGTATTTCTTTTTGCTTTTTACTTCTTCGATTTGTGCTTCTACCGCATCATTATAAGTCGGAGCGTCTACATCGCGGATGACACCAAGTGCGATGGGGAAGTCAGGGCCTTCCATCAAGGCTAGCTTTAACTGGAGTGTGTTGTCCTGGCAGTGTGCATCATGTATCAAAATATCTTTTTCTGTGATACCGTTCTCGCCTAGTTTCACTACTTTCAGCCCAAAACCTTCCTGCATTAATCCGAATTCCTTGTTTTCACCGAATAACATCGGTTTGCCATGTTCCAGATAAATCGCATTCTTGGCACGCCCTTCCTTGTTATATACGGAGTTGTGTGTACCATCATTGAAGATGACGCAGTTCTGTAAAATCTCGCAGACAGCAGTGCCCTTATGATTATAGGCAGCTTTCAATATGTCTATCGTACCGGGAGCATCTGTGGCAACAGCACGTGCGAAAAAATGTCCGCGTGCGCCAAAGCATAGTTCAGCCGGATTGAACGGGTCTTCTACGGTGCCGTAGGGAGAAGACTTGCTGACAAAACCACGCGGTGAAGTGGGTGAGTATTGTCCTTTAGTCAGACCATAGATACGGTTGTTGAGCAAGATCATGTTGATGTCGATATTGCGTCGGTTGGCATGAATGAAATGGTTACCTCCGATAGCAAGACCGTCACCGTCACCGCTTACCTGCCATACGGTTAGTTTGGGGTTAGCGACTTTGCACCCTGTCGCGATAGCGGCGGCACGACCGTGAATTGTATTCATACCGTATGTATTCATATAGTGAGGAAGGCGGCTGGAACAACCGATACCGGAAATTACTGCCGTATCCCATGGAGCGACACCGATTTCTGCCATAGCCTTGTGTAACGAAGCCAGGAAAAAGTGGTCACCACATCCCGGACACCAGCGTGGCTGTCCTTTTTTAAAGTCTTTAGCTGTATATTCGCTCATAATTTCTTGATTTTACTTGTTGATAATCTCAGTGAATGCATTGACCAGCTCATTGACAACAAAGGGCTGTCCTTTCACTTGGTTGAACTGATAAGGAACGAAACCGTCCACCTTCATACGGAGATATCCGGCAAACTGTCCCATATTTTGCTCGGCTACCACCACTTTTTTGTATTTCTTCATCAAGGCTGCCGTATTCTTTGGAAGAGGATTGATGAACTTAAAGTGTGCTAATGCTACTTTCTTGCCATTAGCACGGAGTTCGTCCATAGCGGCATGTAAATGTCCGTAAGTACCTCCGAAACCTACAATCAGCAATTCGGCATCTTCTTTGTCGCCTTCAACTTCTACGTCAGGTACTTCGATATTGGCAATTTTCTGCTGGCGTAACCGCGTCATCAAGTCATGGTTTTCCGGATCAGTTGAGATAGCTCCTGTCTTGTTGTCTTTTTCAAGACCTCCCAGTACATGAGTGAATCCTTCTGTACCCGGAACTGCCCAATAGCGAACACCTGTCTGCGGGTCCCGTTGATACGGTGTCCAGGTTTCCGACATTTCCGGACGTACGTAAGGAGGGTTGATAGCAGGATAATTAGCCAATTTAGGCAATTTCCATGCACCTGAACCATTGGCAACAAATGCGTCTGTCAACAACACGACCGGAGTCATGTGTTCCAAAGCGATCTTAGCGGCCATATAGGCTGAGTCAAAGCAGTCCGTAGGTGATGTCGCGGCAATGACAGGCATAGGGCTTTCACCGTTACGGCCGAAGAGAACTTGCAACAGATCTGTTTGTTCCGATTTGGTCGGTAGACCGGTAGCGGGGCCGCCACGTTGTACATCCAATACGACCAATGGCAATTCCATGATAACGGCCAAGTTCATGGCTTCTGATTTCAAACAGATACCAGGTCCTGAGGTGGAAGTAACAGCTAATGCACCGGCGTATGAAGCACCGATAGCAGAAGCACAACCGGCAATCTCATCTTCACATTGCACGGTGGTCACGCCCAATGATTTATGTTTTGAGAGTTCATGCAACACATCTGTTGCAGGAGTAATAGGGTAAGACCCTAAATAGAGTTTCAGTCCGGCTTTCTCTGCAGCTGCGATGAATCCGTATGCAGTCGCCTTATTTCCGGTGATATCCATATATTTCCCGGGAATGGCTGCTTTACTTTCAATCTTATATGTATGTGCTACGGAAGCGTGTGTGTTGTGTCCGTAGTCATATCCGGCACGAACTACTTTGATATTTGCTTCCGCTATTTCCGGTTTCTTGGAGAATTTCTCGCGGATAAAGTCTTCCGCTATGTTAAGGTCGCGGTTGAACAACCAGCATACCAGTCCTACGGCAAACATATTACGGCATTTCAGCATGGACTTATTATCCATTCCCGTATCTGCCAGACAGTCTTTTACCATCTGCGAGATAGGTGCTGCGATTACGTCCTGCTTGATACCCATTTCTTCAATAGGATTATCGGTGGTGAATGCCGCTTTATCTAAATCTGATTTTTGAAAGGCGTCTGTGTCGATGATGATACAGGCGGTGGATTTTGCAAATTTATATTGTGTTTTCAATGCGGCGGCATTCATAGCTACCAATACATCGCATTTGTCTCCCGGAGTATAAACCTTTTCTGCACCGATGTGTACCTGAAAACCGGAAACACCGGTTAGTGAACCTTGCGGTGCGCGGATATCTGCCGGATAGTCGGGGAATGTACTGATGTCATTGCCAATCGTAGCCGACACGGTCGAGAAGATGTTGCCGGCCAACTGCATACCGTCACCGGAGTCGCCGGAGAAACGTACTACTACCTCCTCCAATTCTTTAACCATCATTTCGTCTGCCATAATTTTACTTACTATTTTAATTTTAGGATCGACTTGTTGTATTCTTGCATAAATATAACCCTTGTGTTGGTCACTTTTGTATATTCATTTATTATGCAGAAGGTTTCGCAAAGGTCGTAAAGTTAAACGACTTAGCAAAATCTTTTTTAGTTTATCTATAGCTGTCTATCAAAAGATTTGAAATATTGTTTGTATTGGACGTATATGTTAGTGTATTGGATAGGTTTCAATTTGTTTGTGATTCATTTTGTGTCATATTGATATCGATGTTTGTGAGGTAAAATGACGAATTGTTGCAGTTTTTATGCAAAATACAATCTTTCTGCTACTTTTTGTTGTGTATTATCTTGCAATGATAAGAATAAATCCCCTCTTTTCTAACTCTATTTCCTGAAATTGTTAATGCCTGCTTCCTTATTGTCCGGATACTTTATAAATCTATGCATTCTGTCTTGTTAAATCGATAGAATACATTATCTTTGCAACTAAAATTAAAAGTAGGTCCTGTAGTTCAACGGATAGAATAGAAGTTTCCTAAACTTTAGATAGGGGTTCGATTCCCCTCGGGACTACTTATGAAAAAGATAATGTGTTGTAAATGTTTGTGTTGCGTCTTTAGTATTGTCCTGATTGCACAACATTTGCACAACTTGTTTTGTGTGTCGAGTATTTTTAATAGTACATTTATACTATCTGTTTCAATTATATAATATGAGATAATTACTATTCATTGACTGGAGACTGCCTAAAATAGTATGATGTGCATTGGTGGATTTACCTCTCTCTTTTTATCTTTACATCAAAGTTCTTTGAGAATTCCCTCAAAAGCCGCTTATAAATCCAATTAGGAGTGCTGGAGAAATCCTCACTCCTTAAAATCATTTTGATTTGTAAATCCCATAGCAAGTAATGTAAACCCGTCACGGTTCATTATGAACATTGGATATTCTTTAATCTTGTGAGTGAATATAAGATGATTCAACAAACATGGAGGTATCGCCTATTTGGGACATACCCTCCATTAGGTTTTTTGATAAAGTTGTCAAGAACCTCATGTTTTTTTTGATTTCCAATAAAATACGAAATTCAATTAAACATTTACTTTAAAAAAAGCCTTTTTTATAGCATACGAAAAATCCGAATTTTGCCTTTTTTATAGTTTCCAAGAATTCCAAATTTCTCCTTTTGAA
>ERZ791569.643-NODE-643-length-18520-cov-9.552126_pt1 | contig 18520 bp, 17 predicted proteins | sample MGYA00509973_ERZ791569 | MGnify/ENA primary metagenome ERZ791569 (study PRJEB30046, sample SAMN00791902) | human gut metagenome | study: EMG produced TPA metagenomics assembly of the A metagenome-wide association study of gut microbiota in type 2...
TTTATCAATGACGGGCAACTTACTATCTTTTGATTTTATATCGAACTCACGTTAATTTATTTGTGATTTAATATTAGACTTAATTATAGAATAAGAAATAAGATTGTTGAAAAGGTGATACCTTAACTAATTTTATTTGATATATTAAATAAAACTTTAAACTTTAGGAACTTGATTTTCAATAACCATATTCCTTATTCTATATGTTTATTTATTTATCAATTATTTTATTGTTACCATTATAGTCATAATATTTTAGGGTATTTCCTATTATCCAATTTTTAACGAAATCGATAAAGCTATTATTAGTTACTTCAGGCAAATCAGTTTCGCTATACTCATAGTCATGTTGCCAAAAGATAATTTCGTTAGAGAACCCTTGATTGGTTCTTATTCTTGTATCAAAACAATAGGAATTTCCGAAGCCATCAGGACTAAAAGGTATCAGATATTCATATTGAGGGTTTATCACCTCGTAATGTTCAAATTGATACGCGTTCACCAAATCATATTTATTATTTGTAATGCCAAGTACTTCATCTCCCATCAAACTAAATCCATTTGTAATACTTAATAAATATTTATAATCCTCAGGGAGAGGTAAATTAAATTTTGATTCAAACTGAGCGATTTCTTCCTCTAATACAGGATTATTAATCTCTAAAAGGTGAGGTGAGAATCTTAATAACTCTGCTATAATTAGATCAACTTCCTTTTTCATTTCATTTTTGTTCGTATTCATTTTTCCAATATTCTTTTTTTGCTCTATTAAATTCACTTCTATCTATTTGACTTTCTTTATTATGATTTGGATACAAACTGTAGATAAACATATTTTAGTCATTTATTCTTCTATCATGCGTTTACTGATGGAAGGGAACCTTTTCAAATATAGAATTTTAATAGTGTCTCCTATATGATATGTCGTATCTTCTTCGTAGATATCAGTACCGGACTCGTAGGTTTTCCCATCTTTTTGAAATACATAGTAGTAATGAGGTTTGGCAGAGTATCTACTCAGCTTATTGCGTACTAATACACCGCCTAAAACAGCCTTTCCTTCTTTTCCATATATTGGTAATATTATATATTTTGTAATAAGATTGAAAGAAGGAAGAGAAAAGCATAGTAGAACAAAGCAAATTAATATTATTTTCCCTTGTTTTAAATCCTTTTTCTCTTTGAGTAGACGCATGTTTCTTCTTTGAATACGTTTTTCATTACGTGAGATAATTTTATCAGGGTTTTTCGTTTTCTTTCTTTTTATTTTCATATTCTTTTATTATTTTTAATCTAGTAGTCATAGCATTTTACGGTAAGTCTTGAATAAATCCACCAAGCATATTACTTACATCCACAATACCATTCTTTTTCGTAGCCATTTTTCGCGCAGCTCTAGTATCTTTTACTCCGAATACTTCTTTCGCTATTCTTGTACCTTTCGTATTGCTTAACCTTGTTTTGGATGCTTTAGTGGAAACGAAGTTATTTACTTTGGGCGATATTACTTTCAATTCCTTACCGGCTAAATCACCTGCTTTCCCGAAAACGACATCTGTCGTTACGTCTTTCAATGTATTGGATTCAATATCCGATACATTTCCTCCTTCCATCTGACTTTTCACCGTGTTTTTGGCAACAGCAACTCCTACTTTCACTGCAAGAGTCTTTCCTACACTCATTCCGGAAGTAATTCCTCCTTTCAGAGTGGATGCTCCTACGCTGACCCAGTCAATGTCCATCGGATTATTTCCGACAGCTATATTGGCAGCAATCTGTACTCCCAAATCAGCTAGACCTCCTACCACAGCCCCAATGACATTACTGATGATTTTTCCTTCCTCATCTCTGTGGCAAATGGGATTATTGTTGCAATAGTTGTAGGGAGTCAGTGCATAATAATATTCTAACATCGGATCTGCAAATGCCATCTTCCTACAGCCAGATTCCCGTAAGAGTACCAGTTGAGTCCCTTCCGTGTGTCGAGCTCCTTTCCATTCCAGTCTGCCACCACGCGGTTGTTTCCCTGATGGTCTTGCAGGTAATAATGATACATACCGTCGGGCAGGGATACATATCCGTATCCGGTAAGCAGTCTGACGGGATTCCCGTTTTCATAGATCAAATTCCCTGCATAGTCGGTGGTGGTCGTCTTTCCGTCTGCCCTGTGTACCGTGCGGAGCTTTCTTCCATCGGCATCATAAAGGTATTCGGTCGTACTTCCGTCCCCGAACTCAATGCGTTGTGGTAAATTTAGGAAATTATATTGAATATCCTCGATGTTCCGGTTCAAATCTTGAGTAAGATTTCCGTTTTCATCGTAGGTATATTCCGTTTCTTTGTCTGCCCCGTCCTTGAATTCAAAGCCGTTGTTGTATGCGGAACTTGCTGCATTGTCGGTAACTTTTGTCAGCTGGTTTCCGCTGTAGGTCAGTGCGAGGTTGTCCACCAGTCCGTATTCCTGCGCTCCGGTCTGTCCCATGCGTCTGATTCCGAGAATGTTTCCCGTTTTGTCGTAGGCGGTAACCTCTTCATTGAAGCGGTTAGGGTTGACTGCAAGCCGTTCCCCCTCTCCGTATTCCGCTGTTTTCATGCGGTCCAGTCCGTCGTAGGTAAACCTGTAACCTCTTGTGGTCTGTTCCTCCCCAGCCTTCCAGCTGATGCTGCTGATATTTCCGTTGTAGCAGGGTGTTCCGGTTCCGTCAGTATAGTGCAGCTCCTCGCTGTTTTATTCAGTTAGCAATGATAAGCCTTTGTCTAAACTGTACTTCATAAAAACATCCCAAAAGTTTTGTGTCTAACTTTTGGGGCGCAATTCATTTTGAGATAGTTTCTTAATTTAAGGATGAATCAAATTTTTTAATGTTAACTATTCTTCAATAATTGCTTTTATAATTGCTCCATTACTTTTTTTCATTTCTATATATAGTCCTCCTCCCATTATAATTTCATTGTTTTTAGTTTGAGGAAATCCATATATTATCCATATTTTATCCTCTATTAATCTTATATGAATAGGTGTTAGGTTTTCAATATTGTTTTTGTTCATCTCATATAAGATTGGTTTTGCAATTTCAAAAGCTTTTTGCGCTGTTTCAACGCTTTTCCCATCATGGTTGTTAGGTATAAAATAACAGTCTTCATACTCTTTATAGTTACGTTCTAATGTTGAATCAACAACATATTCAGAGCTTACCAGGTGTTTGTCCTGTGGTTTATAACTACAGCTATGAAATAATGTTATACAGATTAATAAATATAATTTCATACTACTATTCTAATATATTGTTTATCCAATTTATGAAATTAGATCATATAGATGTATTTTCATTGTTCATATTGCATTCTTTTGGGGTGATATTATTCTTTCTACTTGGATCTTGGGGATCACTTGGTAAGGATTCCGATAAAACATTTACTGCATCTGTAGAAGGTACATATTCTAATAATGTTCCGTTTGGAGTTACTAAATATCCATTAACATTTAATTTCTTATTGATTTGCTTGTCTTTTCCAGTCGGAATATATACCGCCTTCTTCATCGACATACCTTACCAGAAAAGTTACTTCACAATAATATAAATTAAAATTCCAACTCATTATAGTCCCTGATAAGCTCTCCCTCAATCTGAGTGAAAGAAGTTCTGACAGGATTCGGAATCAATTTTTGTTCGCACATATCGTCTTTACTGCAAGCTCCGAGCACTACAGAAAACAGCAATAAGATAGTCAAGAAGTGTTTCATAGTTTTTGCTCTTTTAAATCAACCTTAAAGATATAAAAAACTGAAACACTTAAAGTTTAAGAATAAAATCAATCACATTTTTAAAATATTCTTAGAGAAGTAACGATAAATGCACTGTAATGTTCTTTTATCCAAAGTATCACAGAAAGACGCAGGAGTCACAAGAGTCCCTTACAACCAAAACAAAAGAATCATGCGCAGATAACTCAATTTCTCGCGTAAAATTTTCAATGCCTTATACATGTGTGCTTCTACCGTACGCAAGGAAATACCCATCACATCGGCTATATCCTTATTCTTCATGTCATGCAGGTAGCTGAGCTTAAATACTTCTTTACACTTATCAGGAAGTTCGTCTATTGCCTGCCTGATTTCCGAACGCAGTTCGCGGTTCTCTATCCGCTTGATAACTTCCGAATGATCGGGCTGATAGTATTCAGTTCTTTTCTGATAGAACTCTATTTCGGCAGCACTGTAGTTTTCGGCTACGGCCTTATGTTTCAACAGATTGATTGCCTTGGTATAGATAGACCTGTAAAGAAAGGCCTGAATCTGCTCGCCAAATTCTACAGAATCCTGCCTTCTCCATATTTCGACAAATACATCTTGAACTATATCTTCTGCATCATCCTCTCCTACAAGGCGAGTTGCATAAAACAGAAGTCCGGCATAGTAGCGTCGAAATAAAGCTTTATATGTATCTTCAAAATTTCCTCTCATCTAGATATTTCAAGGCTAATCTGTGGGCAAATGTAACGATTTGAGAGAAATGAACCAACGAAATAAGTGTTTTTCTCTTATTTCTTGTTATATTTACAAATCAAATACTAATATTATGAGATTGAAGACAATTCCACTTTACGCAGTTCTGGCATTTGCCGCATGTACATCAACGAACCAATCTTCGAACATGACAGAAGATTACACTCAATACGTCAATCCGTTTATCGGAACTGACTTTACAGGAAATACTTATCCGGGTGCTCAGGTTCCCTTTGGAATGGTGCAGCTCAGTCCTGACAATGGATTGCCTGGATGGGACAGAATTTCCGGATATTTCTATCCGGACAGTACGATTGCCGGATTCAGCCATACGCATCTCTCGGGTACAGGCGCGGGCGATCTTTACGACGTTTCGTTCATGCCGGTTACGCTTCCGTATAAAGAAGCTGAAGCTCCGCTAGGTATTCATTCTAAATTTTCACATGCCAACGAAAGTGCTTATGCCGGATATTATCAGGTAAAGTTGGACGATTATAATATCAATGTAGAACTGACTGCTACAGAGCGTTGCGGCATCCAGCGTTATACATTCCCGAAAGCCGAAGCAGCTATCTTCCTGAACCTGTCAAAGGCTATGAACTGGGATGCGACACAAGATTCCCATATCGAAGCTATCGACTCGGTTACTATCAGGGGATATCGCTATTCAGACGGCTGGGCACGCGGACAGAAGATTTATTTCTGTACCCGTTTCTCGCGTCCGTTCAATGCAATGACAATTGACTCTACGGCTATCGAGAAAGACGGCAAGCGCATCGGAACTGGAGTTATCGCCCGCTTCGATTACACAACTGAAGAAAATGAGCAGATCACACTGGCAACTGCTATCTCGGGAGTAAGCATGGAAGGAGCTGCCAAGAACTTGCAGGCTGAAGCACCCGACAATAACTTCGATACATATCTGGAAAAGGCTAAAGATATGTGGAACAAAGAACTTGCCAAGATACAGATAGATACTCCCGACAAGGATGAAAAGACTGTTTTCTACACGGCTTTGTATCACAGTATGCTGGCTCCTACTATATATAGTGATGTAGACGGCTCTTATTATGGCCCAGACAAACAGGTGCATCATGCCGACGGATGGACAAACTATAGTACATTCTCGTTATGGGATACTTACCGTGCATCGCATCCGTTGTTTACTTATACGCAGCCTGAGCGCACCAACGATATGGTTAAATCGTTCCTGGCATTTTACGAACAGAACGGACGCTTGCCGGTATGGAATTTCTATGGAAGTGAAACAGACATGATGATTGGTTACCATGCCGTACCGGTGATCGTAGATGCTTACCTGAAAGGTATCGGCGACTTTGACGCAGAAAAAGCACTGGCTGCCTGTGTGGCAACGGCTAACATCGATGAATATCGTGGTATAGGAGTGTACAAGGAAAAAGGCTATATTCCTTACGACCTGCACGATCAGTATAATAATGAGAACTGGTCGCTTTCTAAAACACTTGAATATGCTTTCGACGACTATTGTATAGCCGAAATGGCAAAGAAGATGGGTAAGGAAGATATCGCCAAGCAGTTTTATGCTCGTGCAGCGAACTATAAGAATGTATATAATCCGGCTACTTCATTTATGCAGCCGCGCGACATGAAAGGTAACTTCATCGAGAACTTCAAGGCTGACGAATATACGCCGCATATCTGTGAAAGTAACGGATGGCAGTATTTCTGGTCGGTACAGCATGATGTGAACGGTCTGATTGAACTGACCGGAGGAAAAGATCGTTTTGCCCAGAAACTGGACAGCATGTTTACGTTCCATCCTACCGACAAGGACGAACTTCCGATTTTCAGTACAGGAATGATAGGACAGTATGCACACGGCAACGAGCCGAGTCACCATGTTGCTTATCTATATAATGCAGCCGGACAACCGTGGAAGGGACAGCAATACATCAGCCAGATAACTCACGAACTGTACACCAATACACCGGCAGGACTCTGCGGTAACGAGGACTGCGGACAGATGTCGGCATGGTATGTATTCAGCGCAATGGGATTCTATCCGGTTAATCCGGTATCGGGCATGTATGAAATAGGAAGCCCGGCATTCCCGAAAGTACAGTTGCACCTGAATAACGGAAAGACTTTTACAGTCATCGCAGAAAATGCCAGTCGTGAAAACTGCTATATCCAATCGATAAAGTTGAATGGAGTGGCTTATGACAAGAGTTATATTACTCATCAGCAAATCATGGAAGGAGCCACTTTAGAAATAAAAATGGGCAACAAACCGGGATATATCTGGTACAAATAATATTTTTAAACATCAAAATGTTTTTTACGACAAGAGTAAGTGTTTTTATTTCGCTAATTGTTATATCTTTGAACAGGAAGTAAGGTAAAGAGATGAACAAAGTAAACTATAATACAATAATACGCTTCTTTAAAAACGAGTGCTCGGAAGAAGAACGCTTACTCATCATAAAGTGGGTGAATGAGTCGCAGGAACATGCCGAACAATTCTTCAGATGGGAAGAATTGTATCACTTGGGAAACAACTCTGAAAAGGAAAATGACTTAGCAATCAGAAAAGCTGAGAAAAAACTATACGAACGGATTGAAATAGAGAAGAGCCATCAGTGGTTCTTCTCTACAATCAACCGTTGGGTGAAATATGCAGCGGTAATCACCAGTATTCTGGCTATATCCGGACTCACATTATGGTATTTTGTTGCCGACTCACAGGAAAAATGGATTACTGCTTCGACAACTAACGGAGAAACATTGGAAATAACGCTGCCGGATAACAGTAAGGTATGGCTGAATGAAAATTCTATATTGAAATATCCCGAACACTTCACCAAGGAGAAACGTGAACTGCATCTCACAGGAGAAGCTTATTTCGAAGTAACCAAAAACAAGCATAAACCGTTTACTGTACAAAGTTCTGCCATGAACGTACAGGTGTTGGGTACAAAATTTAATTTTAAAACCCCCAGTAACGGTCGCATTGTAGAAACTTCCCTTATAGAAGGAGAAATTAAAGTCAGTGGAAATAACAATGAGGGAGCAATAACGTTGTCACCCGGTCAGAAGGTAGAACTGAACACGGTTACCAAACAGATGAAAGTTTCGGAAACCAATGCTGCTCTGGATGCTATATGGCACAATAATCTGATACCTTTCAAAAATGCAGATATTTTCGATATTGCTGAAGTATTGGAGAAAGTTTATGGAGTTAAGATTATCTTGTCGCCTGACATCAGTCCATCGACTACATATTCAGGAGTGCTAAAAAGAAAGGATTCCATAGAGGATGTTTTAAGAATATTGCAAAATACAATCCATCTGCAATATAAGATTCATCAGGAAACCATATTTATATCATCAGCTTCAAAATAAAAATCATCACTAACTCTTATCATTTAATATTATGAAAATCAAGATCTGTGCGATAGCATGTTTCATGGGAATGGCAGTGACTATCACTTCATGTACCACGAAGAACATGGAAAAAGACTATGCCGCATACGTCAATCCGTTTATCGGAACGGGAGGACATGGTCATACATTCCCCGGACCCGTAGTTCCTAACGGTATGATTCAGCCTAGTCCTGATACTCGTATCGACGGTTGGGATGCTTCTTCCGGATATTATTACGAAGATTCGACAATAAACGGTTTCTCGCATACGCATGTCAGTGGAACAGGCTGTGCAGATTATGGTGACATCTTATTGATGCCAACTGTGGGAAAACAGACCTATGATCCTCAGGATTATTCCAGTCAGACTTTGCCTTATGCATCGGAATTCTCTCATAAGAATGAAACTGCAGAACCCGGATACTATTCTGTCTTTCTTGACAGATATAAGGTAAAAGCCGAACTGACTGCTACCAAACGTGCCGCATTGCACCGGTATACGTTCCCTGCAAGTAATGAAGCCGGCTTTATTCTTGATATGGACTACTCAATCCAGCATCAGAAAAATATGGATATGCAGGTAGACATTGTCAGTGATACTGAAATCAAAGGATATAAACTGACAGAATACTGGGCTTTCGACCAGCAAATCAGCTTTTATGCAAAATTCTCCAAACCGTTTACCTATCAGATAGTAAGAGATACATTGACCGATCAGAACGGAAGACTACAGCCCCGCTGCAAAGTCTTGTTGAGCTTCAAAACCCAGAAGGACGAGCAGGTCATGGTCAAAATGGGTATTTCTGCCGTCGATACAGAAGGAGCTAAAAAGAATCTGGAAGCTGAAATTCCTTCATGGGAATTTGAACAGGTACGCAGTAATGCACGTCAGGCATGGAATGATTATCTGTCTAAAATAGATATTACCACACAGGATGAAACAGACCGCAGTATTTTCTATACAGCAATGTATCATACTGCTATCAGCCCGAACCTTTTTACAGACGTAGACGGACGCTACTGGGGAATGGATCTGAAGGTACATCAGGGTAATGCCGACAAACCGATTTATACGGTATTCTCTTTATGGGATACTTTCCGTGCGCTGCATCCGTTATTGTCTATCATCGACCCGCAACTGAACAACGACTTTATCCGTTCACTTCTGCAGAAACATCAGGAAGGTGGTATATTCCCGATGTGGGATCTGGCATCAAACTATACAGGAACTATGATTGGCTATCATGCTGCATCTTTGATTGCCGACGCGTATACCAAAGGTTATGCTGATTTCGACTTGCAAGAAGCATACAATGCCTGTCTGCGTGCTGCCGAATATGATACAACCGGTATAAAATGTCCAGCCTTAGTGCTGCCGCATCTGATGCCAATGGCTAAATATTACAAAAACACACTGGGATACATCCCATGTGACCGTGAAAACGAATCAGTTGCCAAGGCGCTGGAATATGCTTACGACGACTATTGCATCTCAGTACTTGCCGAAGCAGTGGGAGATTATAAGAATCAGGAAAAATATACACGCTTTGCTAAAGCTTACGAACTATACTTTGATCCGTCTACACGCTTCATGCGCGGACTTGACTCAAAGGGAGAATGGCGCAGTCCGTTTAGCCCGAGAGCTTCCAACCACCGAAGTGATGATTATTGTGAAGGAAATGCATGGCAATGGACTTGGTTTACTCCACATGATATAGAAGGATTGGTAGAATTAATGGGAGGTGAGCAGGCATTTGTCGGAAAACTGGATTCGCTGTTCACTGCAGATTCTAGTTTGGAGGGTGATGCAGTTTCGGCTGACATAAGCGGACTGATTGGACAATATGCTCACGGTAATGAACCGAGCCATCATATCATACATATGTATAACTATGTAAACCAGCCATGGAAGACACAGGAACTGATTGACCGTGTGTTGAAAGAGCAGTACCGCAATGCTCCCGACGGACTTTCAGGCAATGAAGACTGTGGACAAATGTCGGCATGGTATATTCTGAATGCAATGGGATTCTACCAGGTTTGCCCGGGTAAACCCGTGTATTCAATCGGCCGTCCTTTATTCGATAAGGTTACAATTAATCTGCCGGAAGCAAAAACGTTTACAATTATTACAAAGAATAATTCGAAAGACAACAAATATATCGAGTCAGCTATGCTGAATGGTCAGGAATTGAATATCCCATTCCTTGAACATAAGGATATAGCTGCCGGTGGAACACTTGAAATAACCTTAACCAATCAACCTACTAAATGGGGAGTACAACAATAAAATCATAAATAAGCCATGAAAAAACTGTCATTACTTATTTTCCTGGCAGGCTTTTTGAGCTTTGCCAAAGCAACCAATTATGCAGATTATGTAAACCCGCTGGTCGGCACTCAGTCTACATTCGAGCTGTCAACGGGTAACACGTATCCGGCCATCGCGCGTCCGTGGGGTATGAACTTCTGGAGCCCGCAGACAGGTAAGATGGGCGACGGCTGGATGTATCAGTACACAGCTACGAAGATCCGCGGATTCAAGCAGACTCACCAGCCCAGTCCGTGGATAAACGACTACGGACAGTTCTCCATCATGCCGATGGTAAACAAACCGGAATTCAATGAAGACAAACGTGCCAGCTGGTTTGCTCACAAGAGCGAAACTGCAAAGGCATATTATTATAAAGTGTATCTGGCAGAATACGACATTGTAACCGAGCTGACTCCGACAGAACGTGCTGCCATGTTCCGCTTTACTTTCCCCGAAAATGAACACTCGTATGTAGTGGTAGATGCTTTTGACAAAGGTTCGTATGTAAAGATTGATGCGGCAAACAACCGTATCATCGGTTATTCTACCAAGAACAGTGGCGGTGTTCCGGCTAACTTCAAGAATTATTTCGTTATCGAATTCGACAAGCCGTTCACTTATCAGGCTACCGTTGCCGACAGTATCGTAAAGGAGAACGGTACAGAACAGCAGGCAGACCATGCAGGAGCTATCATCGGATTTGCTACGAAAAAGGGAGAAACCGTACATGCACGCGTGGCTTCTTCATTCATCAGTCCTGAACAGGCTTTGCTGAACCTGAAGGAACTGGGTAACGATGATTTCAATACGCTGGTAGAAAAGGGCAAGGCTGCATGGAACGATGTATTAAGCAAGATTGAAGTGGAAGGCGGCAATCTCGACCAGTACCGTACATTCTACTCTTGTCTGTACCGTTCACTGCTATTCCCGCGCAAGTTCTACGAAGTGGATGCACAGGGACAGATCGTACACTACAGTCCTTACAACGGTGAAGTAGTTCCGGGATATATGTATACCGATACAGGCTTCTGGGATACATTCCGCTGCCTGTTCCCGTTGTTGAACCTGATTTATCCGTCAGTCAATAAGGAAATTCAGGAGGGTCTTATCAATACATATAAGGAAAGCGGTTTCTTCCCCGAATGGGCAAGTCCGGGACACCGTGGCTGCATGATCGGAAACAACTCGGCTTCCATTCTGGTGGATGCTTACTTCAAGGGTGTGAAGGTGGACGATCTGGAAACTCTTTATAAAGGTCTGATTCACGGAACGGAAAACGTACATCCGGAAGTTTCTTCAACCGGACGTCTGGGATATGAATATTACAACAAGCTGGGCTATGTACCTTACGATGTGAAGATCAACGAGAATGCTGCCCGTACACTGGAATATGCTTATAACGACTGGTGTATCTATAAACTGGCAAAGGACCTGAAGCGTCCGAAGAAGGAAGTGAACCTGTTTGCCAAACGTGCCATGAATTACAGAAACCTGTTCGACAAGGAAACCCTGCTGATGCGTGGCAAGAATAAGGATGGCAAGTTCATGGCTCCGTTCTCACCGCTGAAATGGGGTGATGCATTCACCGAAGGTAATAGCTGGCACTATTCATGGTCTGTATTCCACGATCCTCAGGGACTGATTGACCTGATGGGCGGTGATGATATGTTTGTGACAATGATGGATTCTGTATTCTCTGTACCTCCTGTATTCGACGACAGCTATTACGGTTTCCCGATTCACGAAATCCGTGAGATGACGGTGATGAACATGGGTAACTATGCACACGGCAACCAGCCTATCCAGCACATGATTTACCTGTACAACTATGCCAAGCAGCCATGGAAGGCTCAGTACTGGCTTCGTCAGGTAATGGACCGCATGTATACTCCGACTCCCGACGGTTATTGCGGTGACGAGGATAACGGACAGACTTCTGCATGGTATGTGTTCTCAGCCCTGGGATTCTATCCGGTATGTCCGGGAACCGACCAGTATGTACTTGGTGCTCCGCTGTTCCAGAAAGCAACAATCCATTTTGAAAATGGCAAGAACATTGTAATCAATGCTCCTCAGAACAGTGAGACCAACTATTACATTCAGGACATGAAGGTAAACGGTCAGGAATATACCAAGAATTACATTACTCATTCTACTCTGCAAAACGGCGGTACGATTGATTATGTAATGGGTGACAAACCGAACAAGAACAGAGGTATCGCACCTGAAGATGCTCCTTATTCATTCAGTAAAGAGCTGAAAAAATAATACACACATAAAAGGATTTACCAGATAAATCCAGTTCGAAGCAGGTTACTTCCCACAAATATCAAACAAAGTTGGAGTAACCTGCTTTTATTATCACTTTTTTTAGATATATAAGCAACTTAGTTGGGATATTTCAAGCTTCTATTTGATAGAAAATTGTATATTTGCACTTAGTTGGAAGAGAATAAAAATATTCTTTAAAAACAAAAAGCTTATTTCATATAAAATTTAAGATATCAGGAAAATCAATTATGCCGAACAAATACACGATTTCCCAAACAATTAAAGAATATTCAAACTCTAAAATATATTAAAACTCAAATAATAAATTACGTATGCTTTGAGTTTTAGCTGTTATAATGATGAATTAACTGACAAACAATACTATGAAACAAACTAATCACCCGAAAAAAACAAAAAGTCCGATAACATGGGTTCCGACAGCATACTTTGCCATGGGATTGCCTTTTGTAGTCCTAAATATGGTAACAGTTCTTATGTTCAAAGGACTGGGAGTAGAGGATAAACTCATTACTTTCTGGACTTCACTTATTTTACTTCCATGGACTTTAAAACCTTTATGGAGTCCGTTTCTGGAGTTATTCAAGACAAAAAAATTCTTCGTTATAACAACCCAGCTAATCACTGGAGTAACATTCGGACTAGTTGCGTTTTCGCTAAACTTACCTCACTTTTTCAGCATTTCTATCGCTTTACTGGCAATTATTGCATTTAGTGGAGCTACACACGATATCGCATGCGACGGAGTATACATGAGCGAATTATCCAACGATGATCAAGCGAAGTATATTGGCTGGCAAGGTGCTTTCTATAATATAGCTAAAATCATAGCAACCGGTGGACTGGTATATTTAGCCGGCTACCTGATAGAACAATATGGCGGAACAGAAGGTGCTGATAGTACAGTTATGTTTGCGGCCAATCAGAAGGCATGGATGATTATTATGACAATACTCTGTGTCATAATGGTAATCCTGGGTATTTATCATTTGTTTATGCTTCCCTCAGGTGGAGCTAAAAAGCAGGGCGAACAGCGTACAGCCGGACAGGTAATGACAGAACTGGCCAATGTATTACTCGACTTTTTCCGTAAACGTCACATTGTCTATTATCTCTTTTTCATCATTCTGTACCGATTTGCAGAAGGATTTGTAATGAAAATTGTTCCTCTGTTCTTAAAAGCCAGCAGGGAAACCGGAGGCTTGGGATTAAGCGAAAAAGAGATCGGACTTTATTATGGTACATATGGTGCGGCAGCATTCGTTCTGGGATCTTTGCTAGCTGGATATTATATATCAGCACGAGGACTTAAAAAGACATTGTTCTCACTATGCTGCATATTTAACTTGCCATTTATGGTATATGCATTATTTGCTACATTCCAACCGGAAAATGGTTTGTTGATTTGCAGCGGTATCGTATTGGAATATTTCGGATACGGCTTTGGCTTCGTAGGGCTGACACTGTTTATGATGCAGCAAGTTGCTCCAGGCAAACATCAAATGGCTCACTATGCCTTTGCATCAGGTATCATGAACTTGGGAGTCATGATTCCGGGAATGTTAAGTGGATGGGTATGTGAAATTCTAGGCGAATGGTTTAACAAACCGGGAGGATATGAACCATTCTTCATATTCGTGCTGATAGCTACTATACCGGCATTCCTGATTACTTATTTTGTACCGTTCAAATATAATCAGGATGGTACACTCATTGAAGGAGAAAGAGAATAGTTAACAACTAAATATCAACAAATATGGTAGAGAAATTTAATATGCCGTGGGAAGATCGCCCGGCTGGATGTACAGATGTAATGTGGCGTTATTCAAAGAACCCCGTTATTGGACGTTATCAAATTCCTTCGTCAAACAGTATATTCAACAGCGCAGTTGTTCCGTATAAAGACGGATTTGCAGGAGTTTTCCGTTGCGACAACAAAGCTGTACAGATGAACATTTTTGCAGGATTCAGCAAGGATGGTATAAATTGGGAAATAAACCATGAACCTATTCAGTTCAAGGCTGGTAATACTGATATGATCGAATCGGAATATAAATACGATCCTCGCGTTACCTGGATTGAAGACCGTTACTGGATTACATGGTGTAATGGTTATCATGGACCAACTATCGGAATCGGATATACATTCGACTTCAAAGAATTTTATCAATGCGAAAATGCATTCTTGCCATTCAACCGCAACGGAGTTTTGTTCCCGCAGAAAATCAATGGTAAATATGCAATGCTGAGCCGTCCGAGTGATAACGGACACACTCCTTTCGGTGACATTTATATCAGCTACAGTCCTGATATGAAATACTGGGGTGAACATCGTTGTGTAATGAAAGTGACTCCATTCCCAGAAAGCGCATGGCAATGCACAAAAATCGGTGCAGGTTCAGTGCCTTTCCTGACTGAAGCTGGATGGCTGATGTTCTATCATGGAGTTATCACTACTTGCAACGGATTCCGTTACTCTATGGGTGCGGCTATTCTGGACAAAGACAATCCGGAAAAAGTACTGTACCGTACACGCGATTATATCTTAGGTCCGGCAGCTCCATATGAATTGCAGGGAGATGTACCTAATGTAGTATTCCCTTGTGCCGCATTACAAGATGGAGAACGTGTAGCTGTATACTACGGCGCTGCTGATACAGTGGTAGGTATGGCTTTCGGATACGTTTCTGAAATTATCGATTTTGTAAAACGCACTTCGATCATCTAATGCCCTTGAAATTTTTTCATAGGTATTCATACATAAAGTAACCTTTTGGGGCTGTATCGAATAATCTGCTGCGGTTATTGGTACAGCCTTTTTCAGTTTTTTCATCTAATATTATTTTTATGAAACATTTATTAGTATGCTTGGCTAGCTTTTTGGCACTAGGTACATTACATGCACAAGAACCGACCGATTACGTCAATCCATTCATCGGAACTACTAATTTCGGAACCTGCAACCCAGGAGCAGTCTGTCCGAATGGTATGATGTCTGTAGTACCATTCAATGTTATGGGATCGGAAGACAATAAATACGATAAGGATGCACGCTGGTGGTCTACCCCTTATGACTATACCAATAGCTTCTTTACCGGTTTTGCTCATGTCAACTTAAGTGGAGTGGGATGTCCGGAACTTGGCTCTTTACTATTAATGCCAACTACAGGAAAGCTAGATGTTGACTATCGTAACTATGGTAGTAAATATGAAAAAGAAAATGCGACTCCCGGATATTATACTATTTCACTTACTAAATACAATATTCTGGCAGAAGCAACAGCTACTCCTCGTACAGGTCTATCACGCTTTACCTTCCCCAAAGGTGAAAGTAACATCCTTTTAAATTTAGGTGAGGGATTAACTAACGAAACAGGTGCTTTCATGCGTAGAGTCAGCGATTGTGAAGTAGAGGGAATGAAAGTGCTCGGAACTTTCTGTTACAACCCGCAGGCTGTATTCCCTATCTATTTTGTGATGCGCATCAACAAAGCTCCTAAAGCTACAGGATACTGGAAGAAACAACGTCCCATGCAAGGTGTAGAAGCAGAATGGGATAAAGACCAAGGCAAATACAAGCTGTACACACAATATAATAAAGATATTGCAGGCGACGATATCGGTGCATGGTTCTCTTTTGATACAGAAGAAGGTGAGCAGATAGAAGTCGCTATGGGAGTTTCTTTCGTCAGTATAGAAAATGCAAGAGAAAATCTTGACAAGGAACAAAGCGGACGCCACTTTGCAGCTATCCATCAGGAAGCTCGTCAACGTTGGAACGATGATTTGGGAAGAATCAAAGTAGAAGGTGGAACAAAGGATCAGAAAACAGTTTTCTATACCGGACTTTATCATGCATTAATCCATCCTAATATCTTACAGGACATCAATGGAGAATACCCTCAAATGGAAGGTGATAAAATCCTCACAACAAAAGGAAACCGCTATACAGTCTTTTCATTATGGGATACTTATAGAAATCTGCATCAGTTAATGACTTTGGTCTATCCAGAAAGACAAATGGATATGATTAATACCATGCTGGATATGTATCGTGAACACGGCTGGCTTCCTAAATGGGAGCTTTATGGACGGGAAACTCTGACAATGGAAGGAGATCCAAGTCTTCCGGTTATTGTAGATACATGGATGAAAGGTTTACGCGATTTCGATATCAACCTTGCTTACGAAGCCATGTATAAGTCGGCTACACTTCCGGGTAAAGAGAATCTGATGCGTCCGGATAATGACGATTATACAAAGCTCGGCTATGTTCCTTTAAGAGAACAATATGACAACTCTGTTTCTCATGCACTAGAATACTATATTGCCGATTATTCTCTCTACACATTGGCTAAGGCTCTAGACAAAAAAGAAGATGCCAAATTATTCTATAAGCGATCAATGGGATACAAAAACTATTATTGCAAGGAGTATGGTACCCTTCGTCCTATCCTTCCTGATGGAAAATTCTATTCTCCATTCGACCCTAAACAAGGTGAGAACTTCGAACCAAGTCCAGGATTCCATGAAGGTAATGCGTGGAACTACACATACTACGTTCCTCACGATATCAAGGGACTTGCCAAATTGATGGGAGGCAAAAAGCCTTTTGTAGACAAACTGCAAATGATTTTCGACAAAGGTTACTACGATCCGGCAAACGAACCTGATATCGCATATCCTTATCTGTTCAGCTATTTCAAAGGTGAAGAGTGGCGTACGCAGAAACTGATAAAAGAATTACTTGCTAAATATTTCACAACTCAGCCTAATGGCATCCCGGGTAATGATGATGCAGGAACAATGTCAACATGGGCTATATTCAGTATGATGGGATTCTATCCTGACTGTCCTGGAGTACCTGAATATACTCTTACAACTCCTACATTCGACAAGATAACTATCAAGCTCGATCCTAAATATTATGGAAAAGATCAGTTAGTTATCGAAACAATGAATCCGGATAGTGAATCTGATTATATCAAAACAATCAAGTTAGGTGATAAAGAATGTGGCTATCGCATCAATCACAATGATTTGATTAAAGCAGGAAGTTTACAGTTCTGGAAAAAATAATCATTCGATTACTATATAAAAAGAGTGTCCCAAGTTTTCTGAATATAGAAACTTGGGACACTCTTTTTATATACTAACTCAATTAAAGATGACTATTTTGAATAATATCTATCAGTATAGGCTTCATTCCTCCTACAAAACATTCCACAGCAATAACCATCAAAATAAGGCCCATTAAACGCATCATAACATTATTTCCAGTCTCTCCTATTACATTAACTAAACGAGTTGATAAACGCAGTATAATATAGGTTAAAACATAGACTACAGCAATAACTACTACCAATGTTGTTTTCAATTCCCATGTATTCGCGTCATCCATCAAAATAATACCATTAGCAATAGCTCCGGGACCACACAACATCGGAATAGAAAGCGGAGTAATTGATATATCATCTGCATAAGTTTTTATCTCTTCATCTTTCAATTTTGTATTCGTATAACGAGCCTGAAGCATGTCATAACCTATTTTCAGAATAATGATACCTGCAGCAATACGAAAACCATTGGTCGATATTCCAAAAAACTTAAATAGGAATTGTCCGCAGAAAGTAAAGGCAATTAAAATAATGAATGAAATAATCGTAGCCCTTTTTACGATATGACGACGTTCCTGCTCACCCAGTCCATTTGTCATAGTCAGAAATACAGGCATAGTTCCCAAAGGATTTGTCAACGTAAAAAATGAAGTAAAGCATAAAAGTGCATAAGGAATAATTGTATCCATAATAAATGTATTATATATTGCCCAAAAGTAGAAAAAATTATTTAATTATCTTTATCTATATAATATCAGAAACATAAAATTCCCCTAAATGTTCATTTTCTAAGGAAGTATGGCTTTCAACATTAAATTAGAACTCCGGCGAAACTTATCGGCATCGACTCGTCGAAGGGCACTCTCCAGAAGGGCAAGGATGCGGACA
>ERZ791569.660-NODE-660-length-18217-cov-17.683240_pt1 | contig 18217 bp, 24 predicted proteins | sample MGYA00509973_ERZ791569 | MGnify/ENA primary metagenome ERZ791569 (study PRJEB30046, sample SAMN00791902) | human gut metagenome | study: EMG produced TPA metagenomics assembly of the A metagenome-wide association study of gut microbiota in type 2...
AAGAAGAAGTAAGCCAAACAAAGCCGAATAATGCCGAACAAGCACCGATTAAGCCTAGTGAAGCCACAGACAGCCATGTACAGCCAAGTGAAGCTGAATTAAGCAATATTAAGCCGAAGCAAGCCAAAGACAGCGAAAGTCAGCCGAGTGATGCCGTGTTAGGCGAAAGTAAGCCGAAGAAGCTGAAACAGGCAAAGGAAACGAAACGGCTGATTGAACAGGGCAATATTCCCGGCGCACTTGCTGAAGCTGGCTTGACAAAGAAAAAAATCCCGATGCCGGAATCCCATCAGGGCATTGCAAGCGGTGACGGCAAGCGCTCCAAGCGCATTACCATCCTTATGAGCGAGGAAGAGCGAAAGTATATCAACCGTGAAGCAAGACGGCATGGAATGACGATTGGACAGTTCGTGTACGCTTTGGCTGCTGCGGCGGCAGAGGGTAAGATTGAACTGGAAGATTTCTTGGAGGATTGAGGTATGTCGTGAAACACGATATACCTGCAAACTGTATCTTCCGGTATTAGGTATTGACTTTTAAGCACACAAATAGTATACTTAATGTGCGCTCAAAAGTGGAGGTGAACGCATGAGTGCAAAAATGGGAAGACCAAAGCTGGAAAACCCGAACAGTGTTCGAACAAGCGTCCGTTTGGATGTGAATACTGACAAACAGCTTTCGGATTATTGCGAAAAAAACGGCATTTCTAAGGGAGAAGCCGTTCGTGAAGCTGTCCAGCAATGGCTTGAACATCAAAAATAAAAAAATCCCCTAAACTGTTCGTAACTTGGCGGTCACCGGCAGTTTAAGGGATTACACTCCATGCGATTATGGGTGATAAATCCATTATATCATCTTCATAGTTGCATTACAAGCAAGATTTTTGTGGTAAAGCCAATGAACATTCCAGCAACGAAAGAAGAAATTCTCGAAAATTTCAAGCAAAACGGCAACGGTCGTCCGCTCAATAAGGATGATTATGAGATTGCAGAAGCGTTATCTCGAATCACTTACAAGGCGTATGAGGCAGGCATGGAAGATGCCAAACAGTTAAATATGGAGGATATGATGGATAACAAGAGATGTAATGCACTCCACGTTTTTAAGAGCAAGGCCTTTGGTCAGCTTCGCACAATTAAAGAAGATGGTAAGATTCTTTTCTGTGCTTCTGACGTGGCAAAGGCGTTGGGATATAGCAATCCGAGAGATGCAATTTCCCGCCATTGCAGGGGTGTCGTGAAACGCGGCGCCCCTACACAGGGAGGAGTCCAAGCAATCGCTTTCATCCCAGAAGGTGACGTTTACCGTCTTATCACACACAGCAAGTTGCCCGGCGCAGAGAAGTTCGAGAGTTGGGTTTTCGATGACGTTCTTCCGTCTCTCCGAAAGGATGGCTATTACAGTCTTGCCCCACAGGAGAACAAGCCCGACACGCAGAACGATCCAGTCTTGCAAGTGCTGATGAAGAACACGGAAGTCCTGCAAGCCATCGTTCAGCAGAACCAGCAGATTATGATTGCGCTTACCAACCTGTCCGTCAGCGATGCAAAGCGCACGATGGAGATTCAGCCTTACACTTCCCATCAGGGGCAGAAGGGCGATGGCAAACGTAGCAAGCGAATCACAATCCTTATGAGCGACAGCGAGCGGACGTTTGTCACGAGAGAAGCAAGAAAGCGCGGATTCACGGCAGGGGAGTACATCTACAATCTGTCCGTTGCGGCATCAAAAGACCAGATTGACTTAGGCTGAATTGGCGGCTGGATTTTCAGCCATCAATTATCAAAGCCCAAAATTTGGCTCTGGTCATAACTGAATTTTCAGCGTTGATAGTAAATAAAGAGGGGGTCTGCCCAATTTTGGGCACACCCCCTCTTCTGTTTTACTTATCAGCAATGCAATCCCAGTAGAGATATGCCTTGCCATCTGCGGCATCTGCGTCCTCAAGGAACGCCTTTGCCATGTCAGCGTAGAAGCCCGGAGTGTCAACAGACTGGCGCTTTGCGACCTGACAATAATCCGAGTACATCATGTTCATGACAGCCCAGAAATCGTTCGGGTCACAGGTGATATTGCGCTGTTTGGCAACGTCCTGTGTCTGTTCCAGCGTCCAGTGACAGCCCTTCGTGCCGTCAGCATTTACCATGCTGTCGCACCATTCCTCCGCTTCATCGTGGGTGAGGTGTTTGCGTGGCATCTTGATGGAGCGGCTGTCTGCACCGCCACGTTCGTACTGGCCAGACCGCTTGTCCCAGTCGCCGTTCTGCGAGAAGCCAATCTGCGGCATCTTGCGCCCATACTCTACGTCAGGGTAGCGGGGGATAGGATAGGGGTCGATGTAGCGGTTTTCCTCCTGCGGATAGTAGGGATAGCGGTCGTTGCCATCTTCCAGCTTACGCAGACGGCGTTCCAGCTCACGCTCCCTGCGATTGCGCTCTTCCTCAAGGCGGTCGCGCTCCGGCTCACGGTTTTTGTCGTGGTCACGGAACATCATCATGCGGCGAAAAGTGTTCTTGCCCATAATCTATACCTCCTCAAGAAATGGACGCGGGCGCACCAGCGTGGGAGCGGCAGAAGCAGCCAAGATACTTAAACGTGCCGGTGCCGGTCGCAGACGTTGCCACACGGGTAGCGTAGCGGGTGCGGGTGTGGATGCTCTCGGCGGTCGCCTGAGCGCAGTTGCAGTCGGTCAGAGGGTATGCGGTCGTGCCTGCACCTATGGTAATGACCACAGGGGCGTTGATGGTGGTCGTGTCCGGCAAGCTCTGAGCAACCACGATACAATACTTCTCTCCGTTCTGGTATGCGCCAGCAGGGATGTTGATGGTCAGCGTGTCATTGGCGAACGTCACCGCATCCGAGATGACGAGGTGCGGGCACAGACGGCAGCTTGTTTTGCAAGCCATAGTAGTTTCCTCCTAAAAAATCAGGGGCAGAGGTGTCTTACCCCTGCCCCGATGGTTCACCCGGTGTTATCGGGGAGTGTGTTGGTTAGCAGCAGCCGCAGCAGTTCACGCCCACGTTGGGGTTTGCCACCTGATAAGCGGGAATCGGACGAGGATTGACCCGGTTCAGGATGGTATCGGTCTGCTGGGACATCACGGTGGTCAGAAGCGCATTCTGCCGATCCTGGGAAGCGGCGAACTTCAGGCTCTGGTTCTCAGCGGTCAGAGTGGCGATCTTGTCCTGCGTGAAGTAGTCCATCATGCTGCGGAAGTTGGCGTTGCAGTTGTCCACAATGGCGCGTGCGTTGTCTGCGATAGCCTGACGGGTAGCGCAGTCCTCAGTTGCGATGGTGTACTTCAGGTCGCCGATCAGCTGTTTGTTCTCGCAGCAGCAAGATGCCAGCTGCGTGGCAAGTGCGGTCTGACCAGCCTGCCGAGCGTTGCCCTCCTGCATGATGGCAAGGCTGATGGCGTTGTCGCCGTTGGACACGCTGCGTTCCAGGCCGTTCACGAGCTGTGCGTTCTGGTAGCCGAGCTGACAGATGGCGCTGTTCACGCCAGCAAATCCGTTTGCAATGTTGGCGTTGAGGCCATTGATCTGCGCCAGCTGGTCATAGCCCAGAGAGCAGATACCGCTCTGGATGCCCGCCAGAGAGCGGGAGGTATCCTGCTGATAAAAGCCCTCAGACAGAGCCGCGCGGGTGTCTGCACCGCCCTGACCGGTTGCGCCAGTGCCGACCAGATAAGGGATGTAGCTGTTCATGCCGTTGTCACCACCGTTCCGACCGTAGCCGTTTGTGCCCCAGCCGAAGATGATAGCGAGGATAATAACCGCCCACAGACCTTCGTTGCCGAAGAATCCGCCGTTGTTATTGCCGCCGTCCTGCCCAGCCAGATAGCCAGTTGCAAAATCGTCCATAACAAAACTCCTTTCAGTTTTGCGTTATGCCATCCCGCCGCCGTGTGCGGTGGGCGAAGCCAGATAAAAGCGGTTTTTATCAAGTCCGCAAAACTGAGAAGCGTTTCGCTTAGAGGGATGCGTTATCGGGGCAGCGTCAGGTTCAGGACGCTTGCAAGCTGATTCAGGTCGATGCCCCGCTCTTTGGCGAGGTTCTGTGCCATTGTCCTGAGCTGCGTTTCGTTTTTGCCCTGAATCAGGTTCAAGCCCTGCATGATAGGAGCATTCTGCCCGCTCAACTGCTGGATAAGCCCCATCGGGTTCTGCCCGGCACGGGCAAGGTTCGCAAGCTGCATGATGGGGCTGTGCGTAATCATGTCAAACGGAGAGGACATTGTTATTCTCCTTTCTTTGCTGTGGCAGCGGGCTTGGAAAAGCTCTTTTGCCACTTTTCCAGTTCATCAAGCCTGTGAACGAGGGCGTTATACTCTTCAATGGGCACATACTGCTGTGTCGGTGCAGCGGTCTGCTGTGCCTGTTGCGCCTGTATCTGCCGCCATGCTTCCGGGCTATAAAACTCCTGCACATAGGATTCACAGGTGTCCGGGTTCAGCCGCTTGCAGTAGATCACGCCGCTGCGCAAGTCCGGGCAGTAGGTCGGTCTGCCGTACAGATCAGACGGTATTGCCAAAAACTCTTCCCTGCTGGAAACAGGTCTGCCAAGCAGCCAACCGCCATCTTGTGCCGACTGCTGAACAGGCTGCTGCCCATTCATCGGCTGCGGACGCTGCTGCTGCATCTGCTGTACTTGTGCGTTTGGCAGGGGAGTGGTGAGTCCTACCGTTCCCATGCCGCCGTAAGGATTGACAGGCTGCTGCGGAACGTATGGTGCTCCGGGTGTTGGATAATAGCTCATAATACATCCCTCCTATTGCACCCAGTGTACCGCATCGGCAAAAAGTGAAGGACAACGAACGTCAAACGAAGGACAAAAAAGAAAAGCACCCACACGGAAAAATCCGTATGAGTGCTTAACTGTTAAGGGCTTCACAATGGAAGCAAGCCTAAAATATCACGTTTCAGCTTTCACGGCAAGTCTTTCGACAAAACTAGTGCGAATAAGACAAAATCCCCCACTTTGCCTACAAAGTACCCCGCGTGGAACGCAGGGCTTCGGCAAAGCAGGGGATTTCAGATATCCACCCTCTTGTGCTTCTTCGAGAGGCCGGGTGGATTTGTTGATGTTATTATACCACAAATCGTGCAAAAAGAAAAGCGGCAAGCCCGAAAGCCTGCCGCTTTTGAATTGTCAGAGCAAAAGCTCAAAACTAATCCCTAGACAAGATTGGTATATCACACATCCAGCATTTTATCAATGCCTTTCAGCCGGTAGCCTACCGCCGTCCGGCTGTAATGTGTCTGTGCTGCAATGTCCGGCAGCGGGAGCCGCTCAACGTACCGCAGTAAGGCTATCTTACGGTCTACCCTCCCAAGCGGTGCGCTTTTGATGGCGGCTGTCATCTGCTGTCGGTCAAGTCCTTGCAGCGCAGCGGGCAGCACTACGCGAGCCGCCGCCACAGGCAGTACCGAGCCAGAAGGGCTGCGGAAGCTGTCCGGCGTTGCGCACCATTACAGGGACGTTACCGAGATGGTCGATTTTGCCGCATCTCTTGATTTCACAAAATCGTTTCTGCTCGTATGTAGTGCTTGCCATGATATCCTCCTTACTGCTTTTGCAGTGCCGCTTTCATGCGGTCAAAGAAAAACTGAATGACCTTGCTCATGGTCTCTTCCGTGATTGCCCAGCTTACCAGCTTGCCCCACCGGCTGTTATTGAGATAAGTGCGCAGCATCTTGACGCACCACGCCTTGCGCTCTGCTCCGCGTTTCGTGCCCTGAATTTCTCGCTCCGCTTGGTCGATGAGGTCAAGCACCAGCGTCTTGACCGCTGCGCCGTAGCCCAGACGGATGCCGCCCAAGGCGTAGAAAACGAACCCGCCCATCATCAGCAGCAGCGCCGCCCATGCGGGGAGAACAGACAAAAGCTTAGTTACCAGTGTTTCCATGCTTGGTTACTCCTTCCATTAAGTAGTTGTCGATTTTCGCCTTGCTGGCTTGCATGGCTGCCACGTTGTTTCCGGTCAGCTGCGATTCCAGCAGGGCACGGACGGCTTCAAGCGTCAGGCGGTTCACCTCGTCGATTTCTCCAAATCTCCCAAGGTCGCGGGTCAGGGCAGCACCATGCTGCAGCTGTCCCTGTTCCAGCGCACCGATGCGCCTTTCTATCTCGTCAAGACGCTTGTCCTGTGCTGCGTCCGGCGCTTGTGCCTTTTTGATGTATTTGTGGATGATATCAAGCACCTTGTCCAGCGTGATTGCTGCCGCGCACACGCTGCCAAGGATGCCCAGCACCCAGATAAGAGCTTGTTTTTCGGTCATGCTCCCTCCCGGAGACGGGTCAGACCCTTCTTTGCATTGATTTTAGCATAGTTCTTGTAGGGCACAGACAAGTCCACGCCGGAAATCTTGCCCGGTATCGCGTCCACAACGCCCGGAATCTTGCCCTTGCTGGTGTACTGCCACAGCCCGAAGTTCCATTCCGGTGTGGGCTTCTGGCTGCGGTGGGCCGCAAGCCATACGTCATAAGGCTTGAGCGCCGCGCCGCCCATGTACAGGTTATCACGGCCAAAGTACAGCCCGGTGTACAGCATGGCGTAAAAGCCCATCTGCTCGATAGCAGCCAGAGCGTGCGCCGCAATGTCTGTCAGGGTCTGCTTGTCGAGCGGTGCTTGCACATAGGTATCCTCAATGTCCACCGCCACGGGCAGCTGCACCGTCTTGCCGGTCAGCGCCTTGCGCAGCATGGCAAGCTCTGCGTCCGCCTCTGCCATGTTGACCGCCTTGCAGTAGTAGTACACGCCAACCGGGATGCCAAGCCGCTTGCACTCGGCGTAATTGCGCTCAAAGGTAGGGTCAATGTAGGGCTTGCTGGGCGCGTCTTTGTCGCTGTTGCCCAGTGCACGCAGCATCACACCGGAGACAAGCCCGCTTGCTTTGACCTTGTTCCAGTCGATACGCCCCTGCCAGCGGGAAACGTCCATAATAGGTCTCATACTCTGCTCCTTAATACTTTTCGCCGGTAATCTCTTCGTATTCTTCTGCGGTCAGGCGCTGGGGCTTGCGCTGCACAAGGATGCGCAGCATGGCCTTAGACCAGAGGCCTGCCTCGTACTCGTCTTTCGCCTTGTAGTAGATCGTGCTGTGCTTATCACTCATGGCTCATGCCCTCCTCGCCTGCGGCCTCATCCTCAATGGGCACATCGTTCAGAACGCACAGGAAATCCACCATAGACGCAATCTGTGCCAAATCCGCGTCCCGGTTCTCGTTTTCGGCGGCGGCCTTGATGTCGCCAGTGTTGCGAACAATTTTCATAGTGTCCTCCTTATCCTAACGTAGTCATTTTGCAAGCCGGGGCGCAGCGAAGCTCGCTGACCGAACCCCTGTCGGTGACGTTGCCGCTGTGGTTCACGAAGAAGGAAAAGTGGCCGGAGTCACGATTCACAGAGCGCAGCCGCACATTGCGGGCTACCGTGCGCTGTGCAAGGTCGCGGGTGATGCGCAGCGGGTAAGTCTGAAACTTTGCCTGCGGGGTCTTTGCGCCGGTGCGTTCCTTCCAGTACGGCCAGTAGGTACCCTCACCAGACGCATCCGGCCGCAAATACAGTTCTTCCAGCGAGGGCAGGAAAATCTTGTCATAGGTCACCACAGCGCTGCCGTCACCCGTTACCTTGTTGCCGTAGGTCACAACCTTTACGCGGTTCAGGGCGTTCTTGAAGTCGTTCGAGAAGCCCGCGAGGAAGCCGGGCACGGTGTCCGCCTGATCGGGCTTCATGTCCCACTCGTCCTGCGGCTGCCACCACCCACCAGCGGGCGCATCGCTGTTGAGGCGCTGCCGGATCGCAGACTTCCACCACTGGTTGTCGCCGTAGCCAACAGCGTGCAGACCAAACAGCTTGCCGTTGGGTTTAGCAAGGAAAGTGCCAAGATTCATGCCCGCGCTGCCAGCAGAGACGTTGCAGGTTTCCAGCAGCTCGCTCTTGTTCTGGTCTTTGTAGACGTAGACCTTCCAGCTGGTAGGTGCGGTATCCGGTGCATTGTAGAAGCCGGTCAAACGTGCGCCTGCAGGGGCGTTCTTGGTCAGGGTAAACTGGTAGACGGTGCCGTTTTTGACATTCGTGCCCCAGTCAAGACCCATCTTGACGTTGTAAGTACCAGCCACCAGACCGGCCTCGGGCACAACGAAAAACGCCTGATACGCGGAAAACTGGATATCTTCCAGAGATGCGTAGTGCATCTGCAGCACCATTGCGGGTGCGGTGGTGCCGGTCTCACCCTCGGCGATATCGTCCGTCTTTACCACGTCCCACGGGCAGTCGTAGGCTTTGCCGTCCTTTGCGGTGTAGGTGTTGACCAGCTGCGTGCCAACCGGGAAAACCGCCGGTGCGTTACCGGCAGCCACCACCGACTTGATGGCGTTGTAGTCCATCTCCTCCACGGGCGTTGAGGTCTGCGCCTTTGCGATAGCGCCCAGAGATGCGGACATACCCAGCAGGGCGGCGGTCATCTGGTCAAGCTTTCTGCCGTTGGCTTTTGCGGTCTCGTCCAGATAGACCGGATCGGTTACCATAGTTTCAGCCATGTGTTTTGCTCCTTTCAGGATTTAACATATTTCATGCAGACTTTGCCGTTTACCACAACAAAGCCGCAGGATTCGAGGGCTGCGGTGCGCATATCCAGCGCCTGCTCTGCCTGTTCCGCGCGGGTCTTTTCGGCGGCAATGGCAGTGTCCAAGCGCTGCTCCTCACCCTTGGCGCGGGATGCTTCGGCGGTAATTCCTTCCGCGTTCGCCTGTTCTGCCGCCTTTGCCCGCTCCGTCTCTTCCGTGATTTTAGTAGATAGGGCGTTTTCGGCGGTTTGTGCGCGCTCGGCCTCAGCCGCGATGTTGTCAGCGTTGGCTTTTTCCGCTGCCTGTGCGCGAGCGGTCTCGGCGGCAAGGTCATCCTTCACGCCCTGAATCGCATCACCAGTAGCTTTTGCATCCGCAGCCTTGCCGGAGAGGGAGAGGGTGGGGTCGATTATGTTCTTGAGCTCTTCCTTTGTGGCTTTGTCCTCAACGGAAGATTCGACCTCCACAATGCCATCCTCAATGTGGTTCAGTTGCGGAGCGGTAAGCACTTCGCCATTTGCAAAGTTCTGCTTTTGATAGTTCATTGATAAGTTAACTCCTCTCCATTTTCATTGGTTTGCGTAAAAACCGTTTCTGTTTCGGTATTAACAGGCTCTTCGACTTTTGGCACGGGACTGTATATCAGCTTGGCTCCATCCCACAAGTAGTCTGTATAAAACCCCTCTGTCATTCCTGACAGGTCATCAAACAAAATCTCATCAGGCGGCAGCGGGTTTGGAATAACGCTTTCGTGGCACCAGCCGCCGCCATACAATCGGCCATCCAATCCGACTTTGCACTTGAACTTGAAATGTTCCATGATATTTACCTCACATAAAACCGTATAGTTCCAACGGGCGGCAAACCTCATCGTTTTTCGTAACACCATCAGCAATAGGAACTTCCAAATGTATCACGCCAGTTATAACGTTATTTTTATAGTCGGACGTTCTCTCGTTTCCGCTTCCAAAAGTGATACCATTATATGATACTGTTACCTCTCGCCAGTGTACCGTATTCCACGGATAAGCATAAGAGTATGTTTGACCGTTAACAGGAAGAATAACGGTAAGTCTACCAGCACTGCCGCCACTGGCAAGCCATGTTCCTTTTTTATGCGTGTCATAGACCAGCATTACAGACGAGTAGGACGAAAGATCAATTTTTGTTGTTTGCGCAGTAAATTCTCCTGTTGGGTTTCCAGAAGAATCTTTTTGGTAAGGCCATTCAAAAATTTTACTGTTTCGAATGCCGTGAAAAGATATGCCACCGCTGTATATAGAAACACTTCCGTAGGCATTCGTTATGTCTATGCCATTGTCGTTTATAACAACTTTATTATTTCCGCGAACGACTTGTACGTTTTGACCTGTGATTTGAACTTTGCCTTCCCAGTCGCTACGAGTGACGACCAACCCATTTTCAGGAGTAAACGTTATCATGCTATAAAGCTCTTCTTTTGTTGCGCGCAGAGTAATAGCATCAGCGTTTTGAGAAATCTTTGTTTCTGCTGCACCGATACGCGTAGAAACGCCATCCATGTCAGTTTGGTACGTTTCCTTCGTAACGCGGGATTCAATGGCAGCTTGCGTTTTTTCAAAATCGGAAGAATACTGCGTCTTGAACTGCGTCAAGTCGTTCTTGGTCTGATTGGTCTGCGTGGCGGTCTGATTTATCTTTTCGAGATTCGCCCTGTCAGTTGCTGCCTGTTGGCTTGTGACACCGCTTGTAGACTGCGTGTAGGAAGAGCTTGTGACGGTCTCGCCAGCGCCTGAAATCGCTGTGTTGCAGTTCAAAGCAAGCGTGACGTTGGTAACAATGGTATCATGTACAACGCCGTCTTTGTCCTTGTAGCGTATCATGTCCAGCGGGAACAAATACGGCGCAGACTTGATAGTGGCGCTGTATGGGCGGTAGGCAAACCCGCCCCGTGCAGCTTGCAGTTCCTTCAAAACACCCTCGTAGGCGTTGGTCAGGAAACCGCAGTCACTTAGATCAAGCGTGTAATCTGCTGTGCCGGACAAGTATGTGTTGCCCTTGCCATCGTCACAGGTAAAGCCGGTAATGGTGATGTCGTTCTCCAACATATCGCTGGAATAACGCTCACTTGCGGTGATGGTAACGCCGGTCTGTTCGTACCACTTTAGTACAAGCCTTCCGCTGCCATCCATGAACGCGCAAGTGCCGGTAAGCTGTGCACACCATTGCAAGAGCTGTCGGTAAGTCAGCTTCTGGTTTGTGTCCGGCAGACCGCCGATGCTGAAATAGTGGTTTGGCAGTACCGAAACGTCCGTTGCAAGCGTGGCATTGCAGATGGAGCAGATTTTCTGGATAAGCGCGTCAACATGGATAGGGAAGGAAAGCGCGGAAGCGTTCACCTCACGGTCAAACAAGACCATGTAGTCCAACGCAGAGATGCTTATAGTGCTTAGCTTGCGGGGCGGTGTGTCTACAATGAACAAACCACAGGGAACATATGCAACGTCTTGATCGGAAGACGCAGAACCAAGAATCATGCGCCCAAGAACGCCCTTGCCGAGCGTTGCGCCATCAAGGACACTGGCAAGCTTGATGCCGATTTTAACGTTCAGGACAGCGCCCTCGAAGGAAACATCGTTGAACTTGCCATCGTAGTTCCGCAGCTTCAAGGACAGTTCAGACGCAACCGCAGACCCGACCTCGATTTTACTGTTGGTCACGCAATACCGGTCAATCTTCAAACCGCCCTGAATGATATCCGCATCGGTGATGGTGAACGTCTTACCGCCAGCGGTGACCTCAATAAGAGCAGTCTGTTGATTGCCCTCGTTGAAGGATTTTATAATATCTTGCGATACATTGACCATCAGTGTGCAGCCCTTTCGATGATGTTAAAGGATATCCCTTCCCAGCGATTCATGCGCGAATTGTACATCGGCACAGCGCGGTCGCCAACGTAGAACTCGCTGGTTTTCCAATCGCCAGCCATTGCGTCAAGATAGGTAACGTTGATGTATTCCGGGTTGAACGCTTTCAGGATAGCAGCGGCTTCTTTTATCGTGGTGTACTTCCATTCCAGTTCCAGCTTGACGCACTGCCCAAGACGTTTCTTGTCCATCTTGTTATCCTCTGTACGTCCGGCATCGGATGCCGAAATGTCCTGTAAGCGCCACTGATAAGAAGATGGGCATTTAAGATACTGCCCATCCACGCTCCGAATTGGATTGTACTGGTCAAGCTCCATAAATGCCCCTCCTTTAAGTCCCTACCGGGATAATTGTTTTGCCGTTGCGCTGATTGGTTCTGTTCACCGCCTGATAGAAGCTGGAAACGTTGATCTCCGCGCTCCCTTCCTTCTCAAGCAGAGCCTGCAACAGCTCGTTCTGACGGCGCAGAAGCTGGTTCTGACGTTCCATTGCGGCTTCAACACCTTCGCGGATGCCCCCAACGATTTGGTCATTATTGGCAACTGCTGTGTGACCGCCCAGAGAGCCGACCATCTCTGCACCGGCCTCGCGGGCGATGAACAGCTGCCCGGCATCGGGAAAACCGCCACTTGCAAAGCCAAAAATCTTCTTGCCAAGATTCACGAGTGCTCCAATAGGTGACAAATCCCAAAGGGTGTGCTTTATGGATTCAAGAACTTTCGTGCCAGCGGACTTGTCAGAATCCTTCCAAGTCCCTATCATGTCTTTCCACCACTGGATGCCACCAGAAACGCCAAGTCCAACGCCAGCGCCTATTCCGCCGTATGCACCGAGATGTGAAAGTGCGCCACCAGATGCTGCTGCGCTACCGGCCAATCCACCGGAAGAAGAACCAGAACCGCCAAACTTGATTCCTTTTATTTTTTGTGTAATCCAGCTTATTACATCGCTGGCTTTTGTTTTGATGAAGTCAAAACCGTCCGAAACGATTTTCCCAATGCCGCTGTCTTTGTCAAACAAATCGCTAAAGAAAGATTTCAGTCCACCATACGCCTGTTTCAAAGCAGGAACTTGGTCGATGACCTCGCCGACTTTGGTTTTCAAGTTATTAAAGGTGGTAATAACGTTCTTCACACTGTCGATGGTGTCGGACACGTTCTTGATGGCAGTAGAAACCTTGTTAAAAACAAGGTGCACGCCCTCAAACGCCTTTTTGATGGCAAGACCAGCAGCGCCAAAGAAGCCGTTGTACTGGTACTCGTTTTCAATCTCCGCAACGCTCTTTTTCACAAAAGACCGGATATCAGAGATTGCGCTCACAAAACCATCATGCGTGTTCAGGATGGACTTCGATGCAGCGGCAAGAGCGTCAATAGAAGATTTGAAGCCATTGGAGATATCCTTGCCCGCCTTAGTAACAGCGTTGATGCCCTCTGTGAAGTCGCCCAAGTCGGTTTTCATCTTCTTGAACCAGCCACCAAAACTATCATTGGTGGTGCGCATCGTGCGTTTTAGCGCGTTTGCGGTTTCCATCATGGACTTGCCGCTTGCGTCAACGGAAAGGCTGATAGAGCCATTGCCCAGACCGTAGTTCTCATCTGCCATCTGAGAACCAATGGTCTTTACTGCGTCAGACACGGACTGGATGGCGTTCACCGCAAGGTCTTTGGCAGCGGAGATACCGTTGGCAAGACCTTCTACAATGTAACCACCGTAGCCCTTAAAAACTTTGGAAGGAGAGTGGATTTCAAGTTCAGTCTGCGCTTCTTCTTTGATTCCGTCCGTTACAGCCTTGACGGCATCATCTGCAACGTTCTTTTTGCCAACGATGCCTTTTACGATGCCATCTATGATGTTTTTGCCAACGCTAACAGGATTGAACTTAGAGATTTTTTCAATCAGGTTTCCGAACCACTTCACGGCTTCTTTGATTCCGTTTATAACGTCCGCAATCAGAAGAATAAACTTTTCTGCAAAGTTACCGTTTGCCGCAATTGCAAGCCGGTCGGATTCATCAACACCCTTTACAATCCATCCAACGAATACGCCGATGTTATGGATTGTTTGAGCGATGCCCATTACAAAATTTTCGATGAAGTTTCCGTTCATCTGTAAATCCAGACGGTCTGTCTCGGAAACTCCGTTTTTAATCCAACCAACAAAGATTGCAATATCGTTAATGATGTTCCCAATCGCGGTAACGGCAGCAGCCGCAAAGTTTGCAACGCTTTCGCCAATAGACTTGAAGGAATTGAACCAGTCGGTTTCCATTCCGAAAGCTGTTTTTTGGTTTTCACTTCCAAGCCCGCGAACGGCCACGGAAATAGCTTCAAAGCCAATAACCGCAAGACCCGCAACAGGATGACCAGATACGATAAGTCCGATACCAGCAAGCGTTGTAACTAAATCCCAAACGTCAAGGTCGAGATTTTTCACAACTTTTGAAATGGTATCAAACGCGGAAGTGATTCCTTCCTGCCAGCTTTCAGGGAGCAAATTCAGAATAGATTGTCCAAGATTGGAAAGAGATTCTTTCAGGTATTCAATGGATTCTCCGAGTTTTCCATCGGTAAGCGATATGTTCCAACCCTGTTTGAATCCTTCCGCTGCAAGGTAGACAAGCGACCTTACACGCTCAAGACCTTTTCGGAATTTCTCACTATTCTGATAAAGGCTTACAAATCTTGCAACGATAATGCCAACAGCAACCGCAGCTGCCATTATCGGGTTTTCCCAAAGCTTCAAGACCGCTTCAATCAAAGAACCTTCACCTTTGATTTTCTCAAGAGCAGTAAGGACGGCATTGCTAATTGCCCATGTTGCAAAACCGGCTGCAATTCCAGAGACAAGCGGAAGCAGCTTTTCAAGTTTTGCCTTGATTTCATCAACGGAAGAACCAACGTAGTTCTTGAACATATCGTAGCCGGACAAGTCTACATCGCCCAAGATATTGCCAGCTGCACCAGAACCAGAGCCGGAGCCACCGGAAGAACTGTTGTCCTTCTGGATGACGTTCAGTTCATCAAAACCCATGATGTAGTTCTTGAACGCTTTTGCAGCCTTGCCGGTCGCTTTGGTGGTATTGTCCATTGCATCCGTGACACCACCAACAGCATCGCTTGCACTGCTAAAGTCCGGGAACTCCACCTTAACGCCCATTAACGATGCGATGCCGGTCACAATCTCTTTGACCAGCTCAACGGCTGCGATCAGCGGCGGGAGGATAGATTTCAGGGCGGGGTAGAGCAGAGAACCAACAGCACGAGCCAGACTGTTAAGCTGTGCCTGCAAAATACGAATCATATTGGCAGGGCTGGACAGAGTGCGGGCGAAGTCTCCCTGTGCATCGGTGGTCTGCTTCATGATGGCAATGTACCGCAGAACAGCCTTATCAGCCTGAGACAGGGTAGAAACGCTCTGCGAATAGCCAAGATTGAGCAGTTCCTGCTGCAACCGTGCGTTAGAAATATCGACACCCAGACGGCGAATCGGTTCCAATTCGCCAGAGATAGCCGCCTGAATCTTCGTAAAGGATTCCGCAACAGGAATATTCTTCAAAGAAGCAAGGTCATAGCCAAGCTGCGTCAGGTTTTTCGACAGTACATACGCCTTATCGCTTGCCATACCAAACGAGGTGGTCAGACCTTGAATCGTTGCCATGTTGTTCATGGCTTCAGTGGGGTCGATGCCAAGCAGGGTCTCCATCTTGTTGATGAACGTGCTTGCTTCGCCGGTCAGCCCCTTCATGGACACGCCAAACAGGTTTGCGGCTTCATAGTAGCTGTTGAACTTCTCCGCTGCGTTGCCAAGATAGGTTGCAATGGCTTTCAGCGAGACCAGCTTTGCGGCAGACCGCATGAAGCCGTTCAGCTGGTTGGAAAGGCTCATGTAGCTTTTTTTCTGCCGTTCGTTTGCAGCCGTCACACGGTTTGCCTGCGTGACTACTTTGCTCAACTGCGGCGGCAGCTTTGCAAAGGCGTTGCCTACTTTGTCAAGCTGAGATGCAAGGGGAGTAAGAGCAGTAGAGATCTTCTGGCAAGAACTTGCAAAAGAATCAAGGTCTGCCGCTTTTAGCTTGTCGGTCAGGTCAGGAACAGTACCAATCGCCTTGAACGCGCTGCCAAGAGATTTCAAGCCGGAAATGTCCAAAATGGACAGGGGTGCAAGAGCGTTTGTAAGCTGCGTGATGCTGCCAGACATGGAATAGAAATCCACGCCATTCAAAGCGGACACCGCATTAGGAATCTTCTTGATAGCGTTTACAACAGAATTAACGCCCCTCACGCCAGCAGTGGTGTTCACGGAGGAAATGCCGTTCAAGAAGCTTGTGACCTTATCCAGACTGGACAAGCCAGAAGATGCCTGCTTCAACGCTGCAATAGAGCCGGACAATTTATCAAGGCTTGCGCAAACTTTTCCAACGTTGCCCTTTGTCCGCAAATTAGAAATGGCGGTAGCAAGCTTGTCAATATTAAGCTCTGCGCCCTGCGATTCCGCAGAGATTTCTACGGATAAGCTTGTAATATCAACATCAGCCATCACTACCACCATCCTTCTGATGCATCATGGAGAACATTGCTTTCTTGATGCGTTCCTGCGCTTCCAGTGCGCGTTGGTATTCGTATTCGTCTTGCTCTTTTTGCGTGAGAGGAATCGGTCTATCCATGTACTTGATGGGGCTAGATCCTTTCTTGCGGAACATATTGCCAACCGTAGAGGAAAGCGCAGATGCCGTGTAAAAGCCGTTTCTCCATGCTTCAACATTGGCTCTGCGGGCGCGTAGTTCTTCCGCGTCCCGGTAAACCTTTACTAGCCAGACGTCATCACGCCAGAACTGGTCATAGGTCATGCCAATGGAGATGTAATAGGCTTCTACATCGTGGAACAGCTTAGATACAGAGAATGGCTCTGTGCGGCTGTCCGGTTCCTGAGACTGTGAGGTTACACAATCTCCCACGTTGCGTTTTTTGCGGTCTTGTCCTCTTCATCGGTGGCGACCAGAGCCTTGATGGAATCTGCGTACATCTCCATCAGGGCGGCCATCAGACCTTCCTTGTCCTCGATGTGCGCAAGCATATCATTGACCAGCTTGCGCTTGATGTTCTTGTTGCGGGCGATGAACGCGCCGTAGAACAGAGCAGAAGTGTTCTTGATAGGGTTGATGCCGTTAGAGAACTCGTAAATCTGGAAGCCGTTGCGTTCAGTGGCTTCGGCGCTCTCGCGGGTGAAAGTCAGCTCGTAAGTGTTCTTGCCATCGGGGGAATGAAAATTGATAACCTTTGCAGCCATATAAATGCTCTCCTTTATAAAGGTAGGCAGAACCAAATCCAATGTTCAGTTCTGCCTACGATGAATGATTAGATTGTTTTTTAGCCGCCAATCCCAGTGATCGTCAGCTTCTCGTTGAATATCGGGGTGGAGTGGAAAATGCAATTGATGGTCATTTCCACGACCTCGTCCACGCCAAAGCCGGACAGACCAACCTGATGCATACCCTGCCAAGTGAAGCCGGATCCGTCCTGCATCTTCAGGGCGTAGTACTTGTCTACGTTGGATTCCGAAGTTTCATCGTAACCGGCTTCCTTGACCTTCTTGTAGTCATCCTTGTTGTAGTTGGCGGTAAAGGCTTTGGTGTCAGCCTGAATGATGCCGAAAATCTGCTTCTGCATACCATCAGACAGAGTGGTCGCATCCAGAAGGTTCGGGTCGGAAATCAGGTCGGGCACATCCTTGATGTCGCACAGCTGCTTCAGTGCGTTTGCGGTCTCGCCGCAATAAAGGGTGGTATTCAGACCGGAGATAGCAGTACTCATAGAATGTTTACCTCCTTAGTTTCGGTAAATCATTCCGTCCTCTCCGATTGTTGCCCCATAGCTGCAATCAATCCGATAGACGGAATTGTTGTACAGCCCATTCAACGGGGCAAACGATTTTCGATAGAAATTGAGCGGTTCCAATACAGAATCCACGATGCCCACAATGGAGCGGGCTTCTGCAATGCGTCCGCTGGTTTTGTTGGAATAGACACGCACACGCAGGGAAACGGCAGCATACTTGCTTCGACTGGCAGAATCCCGATGAACCGGAAGGTTGCTGTTTTCCTCTATCTGCACACACGGAAACTTCTTGACATTGCTGTCGTTGATTTCACCGGTGACAAAGATACCGGGGACTTGCTTTCGCAGTTCCTTAGCAACAGCCGTGAAGATGGAATTGAAATAATCAATCAACTATTCCAGACCTCCCTCCACGTTGCTTCGACCTGAGAAGCCATCTCTTCAACAGCTCTCCACATAGCCATAGCTGGCTCGTTGCCATCGGTGTAATTCAACTGCCCCTTGCCGGGAACAGTATCCACATAGGTTCCGGCATTACCGGGGTCACCGTAGTAGTACCAACGTCTGCCAGCACCCTTGCCTTGACCGTAGGAGCCATGTGCACCAACACCAGGCGGTAGTTCGCCACCATATCCGTTGTGATGTGCGCCTGTACCGAACTCAATAAAAGCAACTGCTTTTCCTTCGGCAATGATGGTGCAGGTGTTTCCGTTTTGCTCAACACGGCAAGAAACATCGTTTCTGCCAGCATATTCGGCATTGGCAAAGCGAACTTTCGCCACATCAAGCCCTTTGTCAGCCAACGCTTTTGCAAGCTCCTTCGCCTTTTGGTTCAGGGTGGTTTTGTATTCCTGTATCTGACGTTCCGCATCACGAAGTCCGGCATCGCTCAACCTCACTTTAA
>ERZ791569.673-NODE-673-length-17973-cov-2.385032_pt1 | contig 17973 bp, 22 predicted proteins | sample MGYA00509973_ERZ791569 | MGnify/ENA primary metagenome ERZ791569 (study PRJEB30046, sample SAMN00791902) | human gut metagenome | study: EMG produced TPA metagenomics assembly of the A metagenome-wide association study of gut microbiota in type 2...
GAACTAAATTTGAAGCGGATGCTAATAAATATAAATTTGTTTGGAAACCTACAAAATTTCATTTAAAATTGTCAGATAAAATACGAGATTTACTTAAAATATATTGTTTAGATAATTCTATACCTTCTACTGGGATAATAGAATCAAAAATGATAGCACAAAAAGTTACCGAATTCAATGAAAAGTTTTGCTTAGGTAATGAAAAAATCCCAAATAATAAGAAAATTAATGAGGATTATTTATTACTAATTGAATATTTAAAAAAATCACTAGAATATGAAGAAAAAGAAAAAATATGCGGAAGAGAGAGAAATTCATACTATAAAACTGATTATGATGCTACAGCTATGTGTCTAAAAAGAGATTATTATTCAGGATTAGGAAAAAATTTTCATGCTGCTTATAATACACAAATTATCGTTTCTAATGGATTAATAACTTGTTCTTTAATATCTCAAGCTAGAAATGACTTAAATTTATTTATCGATGCTTTGGAACTTCATTATTCATATTACAACCGTCATCCTAAAAATGTTTGTGCAGATGATGCTGGATATGGTAGTTTAGAAAATTATCAATTTTTATCCAAAAATAATATTGGAAACTATGTAAAATACTTTAATTGGGAAGGAAATGTTACAGGAAAAAATCCATCACAATACGTAATTAATGACGATAATACTATTACATGTTTAAATAATAATATAGGAAAAATTATAAACTTATCAAATAGACATCCTAAAAAAGCTGATACTGTATTTTATAAGATTGAAGGCTGTTCTAATTGTAATTATAGTGAATATTGTAAAAGATTTATGAAAAATAAAAACGAAAACTATAAAATATTTGAGGTAGTAATAGATTTACAACATTTCATAAAACAATCAGAAAATAATCTATTATCCGTAAAAGGTATTGAACTTAGAGTTAATAGAAGTTCTCAGGTTGAGGGAGCATTTGGTGTTATTAAGCAAGATATGTCATATACTAGATTACGACGAACATCATTAAAAAAAGTTAATTTAGAAATTAAATTAACTTGTTTAGGTTATAACATCCGAAAATTATTTAAATATTATTCAGGTAATGGAAAATTTAATTATTGGAGTGCTCTAGAAAATATAGAACCAGAAAAAAAGAAAATGCCTAGTGCTAAAAGACTAAGCAATAAAGTTAATAATAAAAAGGGGCTAACCTAAATTATAGGTTATTTAACAGCCCCATTTTTACTTTATGATATACTTTATAAAAGGAGATGATTTTATGGGAAGACCAAAAGGTGGTAAAAATAAAGAATGGTCAAAAGAAGAAAAATTGTATTACGTTAATTTAATTTTATCAGGAGAAAAAACAGCACATAAAATTCAACGTGAAGATGGAATAAGTAGTGGTATGCTTAGTATTTGGGTAAAAAAATATAATGAAGGTGGAATAGAAGCTCTTAAAAATAAACGTAAACCTGGTAATCCATTAGCTAAATATTCCAGACGTAAAGAATTATCAGAAATTGAACAACTTGAATATGAAAATATGTTATTAAGAATCGAGAACTTACGATTAAAAAAAGGTTACACCCAAGAGGATGTTCTTATAGCACACAAGAAGTTATCAGAAAAGAATACGAAATAGTATTAGATCTTTCTGGGGAATATAATATTAAATCATTATGTAAGATAATGAATGTTTCTCGTAGCGGATTCTACAAATGGATTAATAGAAAAGGAAAATTAAATAATAAACAAAAGAATCGATTAGAGTTAGCAGAACAAATAAAAAATATCCATAAGCATCATTCTACTTATGGATATAGAGCTATCGCAGCTAATATAAGAAAATTAACTGGTTGGTATTTAAGTGATAATTTATGTCATAAAGCACGTAAAACGTACGTTAAGTTTAAAAGAGGTAATGAAAGTATAACATACCCTAATATTGTTAAAGGAAACTTTTATCCATCTAGACCTATGGAAATAATTGTGACAGATACAACGATGATTTACAATCATGGCAGACTTTATGATTGGACATTTTATATTGATGTTTTTAATAATGAGATAATTTCTTCAAATGTAATGCCATCAAAACATGGTAATAATGTTAAAAATCATTTTGAAGCTTATAAATCATTTTTAGAAGAGAAAATAAAAAGAGGATATAAAGACCTTGAGACGATTGTCCACTCTGATCAAGGTATTATATACTCCTCAACAGCTTTCAACAAGCTACATGAAAATTATACCATAAAAAGATCGATGAGTCGAGCAGGAACACCTACAGATAATCCTGTAATTGAATCTTTAAATGGTTGGATTAAGAATGAATTATATAAAGATTTCAAAATATATTTAACTGAAGATATTAACATAGCAATAGACACTTATATTAAATACTTTAACACGCAAAGATTAGCTTATTCACTAAAATATAAAACCCCCATTCAGTATAGAACTGAACAGGGATTTACGTAGTTTTTTTGTGTCTACTTTTTCTTGACTATTTTAATTAGCAACGTACACTTAAGAAATACATCAAAAAATACCTTTTGCAGCTTTTGTACTTTTGCTGCTAAGAACTATAATTTTGATATTATATATAAGTACAAATGATTGATGTGATTATAAAATTTACATATAGAAAATCACCCAGCAAAAGCTGCAAAAGTCTAAGAAACATAATCAATTATATTTACTTTTAAACCATTATTTAGTATAATAAAGGTGTGGGAGAAAAACTCATACTCTAAGATGGTTGTAATAATTAACTTAAAGTATTTAGAATTGCATAACCAAAGATATTATTAAGCTCTCTTAGAAATAAGGGAGTTTTTTGTATTTATAACATATAATATAAATAACGGGAGGTGTTACACATGATTAAGATTTATTTGTTAAATATGGTGATTATCTTTGAAAATGTATTATTAAGTAATAAAGTTAATATGATTGAAAGGAGTGATGTGAAATAAAGAAAGTATTTTTAGTTTTTATGAGTTTAATGTTTATAATGTGTTTAGCTGGATGTGAAAGAGAGGAAAAGACAGAATTACATTTTTATACTAAACCAAATGTTAATTATCAAATGGCTTACATAATATATGAGATTTATGGAGATCCAACTAAAATTATTGATGGATTTTATTTTGAAAAAAATGATATAATGTTAAATATTAAATATGGATGGAATGAAGCAAGAATAGAATCTTTATTAAATAGTGTAGATAACAAACAATATGAATTAATTTGTTTTGCATTTCCTGGGCTACAACGGCGTCGTGGCGGCGTTCCTGATCCTGGGCTTCTACTTCGTGGTGTCGGGATGGACCGCCGAATACATGGTTCACTCCGTGACGGGAAGCCTTGCCCGGTACACCACCGCCGACGAATACAAGAGCGTTTTCGAGAATTTCATCCAGAACCCGTGGCGGCCCGTGCTCTACACCGCGCTGTTCGTGCTGGCCACGCACTTCGTCATCGCGATGGGCGTGCAGAAAGGCATCGAACGCTCGGCAAAGGTGCTGATGCCCCTGCTGTTCGTCATCCTGATCGCACTGTCGATCCACTCGCTGCTGATGCCCGGCGGCGAGGAGGGGCTTCGGTTCCTGTTCCGGCCCGACTTCTCGAAGGTGACGCCCTCGACGGTGCTCGTGGCGCTGGGGCAGGCCTTCTTCTCGCTCTCGATCGGCATCGGCACGATGGTCACCTACGCCTCCTATTTCAAACCCGACACCAACCTGCGCCACACGGCGCTCAACGTCACGATCCTCGACACGCTGGTAGCCGTGCTGGCCGGCGTGGTGATCTTCCCGGCGGTGTTCAGCGTGGGCATCGAACCCTCGTCGGGACCGTCGCTCGTATTCATCACCCTGCCGGGCATCTTCAACTCGATGCCGCTGAGCATGGTCTGGTCGTCGGTATTCTTTCTGCTGCTGGTCGTTGCGGCGCTCACCTCGACCATCTCCCTGCACGAAGTCATCACGGCCTACATGCACGAGGAGTGGCACATGAGCCGGCGGGCCGCCGCATGGTCCACGACCGGAGCCTGCATGGCGCTGGCCGCCGTGGCATCGCTGTCGCTGGGCGTTCTGAAGGGATGGAACATCTTCGGACTCACGATTTTCGACTCGCTCGACTACCTTACGGCCAACATCCTGCTCCCCGCCGGCGGATTCTTCACCTGCATATTCGTCGGCTGGCGCCTCGACCGGAAAATACTCAAGGCCGAAATCAGCAACAACGGCACGCTGAAATTCCGTATCTACGGGGTGTTCATCTTCCTCGTGCGCTACGTCTGCCCGGCAGTGCTGCTGCTGATCTTCCTGGATAACCTGGGCCTCTTTTAGCGGCCCGCACCGATCAGAACGAAACCCAAAACCTACCGAAACCATGAAACGATTCATTGTCCTGCTGCTCGTCTGCTGCCTCGGCGCAGCCGTTACGGCCCGCCCGATCCGGGGCACGGTCAAATGCGCCGGGACGCCGGTCTCCGGCGTCACCGTCACGGACGGCCACTCCTTCACCGAAAGCGGCGCCGACGGAACTTTCACCCTCGACGCCGACGACGACGCGCTGTTCATCAGCATCGTAACCCCTTCCGGCTACCTGGCCCCCATGGAGCAGGACATCCCGCAATTCTTCCGGCCCTACGCCGCTTCCACGAAGCGTTACGATTTCGAGCTGCGTCCGTGGCCGGCCACGGGCGAGGTTTACGAATTGCTGGCGATCGGCGACCCGCAGCCCAAAACCGCGGCGCATTTCGACCGGCTCCGAACCGAGATCATCCCCGAACTGCAACGCGCGACCGCCCTCGGGAAGCAACGGGGCACGGCACAGGCGGCGCTGCTGCTCGGCGACATCGTCTGGGACTCTCCGGAGCTGTTCGCCGGCGTCCGCGAGCAGTTCGCATCGCTCGGAATACCGGTCTACGGCGTGATCGGCAACCACGACCACGACCGGAACAAATACACCGACCGGGAGGCCACGGAGAACTACCGGAACCATTTCGGCCCCACCTACTACGCCTTCGACATGGGACGGACCCACTACATCGTCCTCGACGACATCGTCTACCACGGAGCGAAGAAATACGACGAGCAGATCGACTCGCTGCAACTGGCCTGGGCCGCGGAATACGCCCGGCGGCTGCCCGCCGGGTCGCGCGTCTGCGTGGCCATGCACGCCCCGGCCATGAAGGCCTGGAAAGGCAATCAGGTCATGGAGTCGGCCGCCAGGCTGATGGACGCCTTTGCCGGCCACGAACTGCATTTCATCACGGGACACACGCACGTCAACTCGAACTACGACATCCGCGAAGGAGTCGTGGAGCACAACGTGGCACAAATCTGCGGAAATCTGTGGTACGACCCGATCAACAAGGACGGCACGCCCAAAGGCTACCAGCTCTTCCGCGAGTGCGGCGGAGAGTTCTCGTGGGAGTACCGGAGCCTCGGGTCTCCGGCCGTACGGCAACTGCGGGTATGGCAGCCCGGGCAGGTGGAAGCGTTTCCCGGAAGCGTCGTGGCCAAAATCTGGAACTGGGACCCCTGCTGGACCGTCGTCTGGTACGAGGACGGCCGTTACCGCGGCGCAATGCAGCGCATCCAGATCGTCGATCCCGACTATGCGGCGCATCTCGACTCGCTGAAAAACGCCGGGCGGAAACTCGCCAAATCGCAGCATCCCCGCATCTCGGACTTCTATTTCAAAGCGCGTCCTTCGGCTTCGGCACAGACGATCGAGGTAGTCGCCACGGACCGTTTCGGACGCCACTATTCGGAGCGCATCACGCTCGAAAAGGCCCAATGACCGGCCGAAGCGGCGACAGCTGAACAAGTCCGGGCGAGCGGCGGGAACGGATCAGACGAACGAACGCCGGACAGCAAAAGAACGAGGCGGATGGAATGTACTTCGGTACTGTCCATCCGCCTCGTTTAAAGGATGTGCGAAAGATCGCCGCCAGAAAGCGGCAATCAGTTGATATTGCGCCGGTCGGGTTCATGGTCGGGCGAAGCCGCCTCCATGTCGATCTGCAACTTCACCATGTTGATGGCCGTGGCCGCAGCCTCGTCGCCCTTGTTGCCGTGACGGCCGCCGCAGCGGTCGAGGGCCTGCTGCATGTCGCCCACCGTCAGCACGCCGAAAGCGATGGGCATGTTCCACTGGATTTGCAGCTGCGTAATGCCCTGCGTCACGCCCTGACAGATGAAATCGAAGTGGCGCGTGTCGCCCTGGATAACGCATCCGAGAGCGATGACGGCGTCCACGTCGGTATACTCCGCGAAGAACTGCGCGCCGAGCGAAAGCTCGAACGTGCCCGGGACATATTTGACCTGAATATTCATATCGGGGCACCCGGCGGCACGCAGCGTGCGCACGGCTCCCTCCAACAGGGCCTCGGTGACCTCGCGGTTCCACTCGGCCACGACGATTCCGAACCGCATGTCCGCGGCCGAAGGCAGGGGTGAGTCGAATTTGGAAAGGTTGTGATTCTTGGTCGCCATCGTCTTTCGCTATTTGATGCTGCCGAGCAGCTTTTCCGCATCGCGGGCCTCCATCGAGGCGGGATACGAAGTCAAAATCTCTTCATAGAAAGCCGCGGCTTTCTGCTCATTGCCCTGCGCCTGCTCCGCAAGACCTGCCTTGCGCAGGTACATCGGGGCCGTCAGGTTGTTGTCGGCGGCCTTCACGGCCTTCTCGTAGAACTTCACCGCCCTGGCGTAGTCCTGCTGCTCAACGGCGATATCGCCCTGCAAACCGTAGTTCTGTGCGTTGATCAGCTCCCCGGGGATACCTTTCAGCTGCGAGAACTTCGCCAGGTATTTGGCGGCGTTCTCCAGATCGCCCGTACGCAGGTAGCAGATGCCCGCATAATGCTTGGCGAGGTTGCCCGAAGGCGTCGAGCCGTACTTCTCGATCACGTCGAGGAAACCGGCCGCGTTGTCGTCGCCCAGCAGCGCCGTCTCGAAATCGGGGTTCTCGCCTTCGAAACGGTTCTGCGCCTCGGCGATCATCTCGGCGGCCTTCGTGGCGCGGGGCTGGAGGATCAGCGAGCGGTAGCCGAAAACGAGGGCTGCGAGGACGAGCAGACCGAGGAAAACGTAGGACATCGTCCGGCCGTTCCTCTCGAAAAACAACTCCGTTTTGTTCATTGCTTCGCCGAGGGTTTCCTGCTCGGCGACGTTCTGCTTTGCCATATTGCTTATTGTGTTATTAGTTTATAATTCGTACGATAGTTTGCAAAGATACAAAACTATTCACAATGTGCAATGTCGTGTCCGGATTTTTTGTATTTTTGTCCTATGCATCTGAAGAAAATAGCGCTGCTGAATTTCAAAAACATCTCCCAGGAGGAACTCGCGCTGTGCCCCGGCATCAACTGCCTGGTGGGCGACAACGGCGCGGGCAAAACCAACGTCGTGGACGCCGTTTACTACCTCTCGATGTGCAAGTCGTCGCTGCCGATGACCGACGGGCAGAGCATCCGCCACGGCGCCGACTTCTTCCTCGTCGAAGGGACCTATGCGAGCGATGCCGGCAAGCGGGAAACCATCGTGTGCAGCTTCTCGCGCAAGGGCGGCAAGGTGCTCAAGCGCAACGGCAAGGAGTACGAACGGCTTTCGGACCACGTGGGACTGATTCCCGCGGTGATCGTGTCGCCGGCCGACAGCGCGCTGATCTCGGACGCCGCCGACGAGCGCCGACGCTATCTCAACGCCTTCATTTCACAGCTGGACCGCGCCTATCTCGGTTCGGTGATGCGCTACAACGCCGTGCTGGCCGAACGCAACCGCCTGCTGAAAACCCGGCCCGACGAAACCATGCTCCAAATCTACGACATGCAGCTGTGCGAACACGGCAAGGCCATCCACGCCCGGCGGCAGGAGTTCGCCGAGCGGCTGCAACCCGTGACCGCGGCCTATTACAGCATCCTCTCGGGCGACCGGGAGCAGGTCGAACTGCACTACAAATCGGAGCTGAACGACCGTCCGTTCGAGGAGATCCTGCTCGATGCGCGGCAGAAGGACATCGTCAACGAATTCACGACGGCAGGCATTCACCGCGACGACCTGGTGCTGAAAATCGGAGGTTATCCCCTGCGCAAATACGGGTCGCAGGGACAGCAGAAATCCTTCCTGATCGCCCTCAAACTGGCGCAGTACGCCGTCGTCGCCCAGACGAAGGGCGAACGCCCGATCCTGCTGCTGGACGACCTGTTCGACAAGCTCGACGCCGGGCGGGTCGAACAGTTGATCCGGCTGGTCTCGGACGACACCTTCGGGCAAATCCTGATCACCGACTGCAACCCGACACGCCTGAAACGGATTCTCGACAAGGCGGGCGGCGACTACACGCTCTTTTCAGTCGCCGAAGGCGCCGTGACGCAGGAGCGGGCCGCGGCGGAAGATTCGGCGGAAGGCCCGACCGGGAATGCAGCTGAAAACGCCGCAAACACCCCGGAGAACGCCGCGGAAAATACAACGGAAGATTCCGCGAAAGGCGCGGAAAAAGAGCGATCCGTACCCGAATCAACCGACGAACAGCCATGAGACGAACCAAAACCATGCTGATGGGCGACCTGCTGGAGGAGTTTTTCAAACGCCCCTACATCGCCGAGAAAGTCGCCGAAGGCAAACTGCCGGACACATGGCGCGAGATTGTCGGCGACCGCGCCGCGGATGTCACCACCGAATTGCGGCTCGAAAAGCACATCCTGTACGTACGCATACAGTCGAGCGTCCTGCGCTCGGAACTTTTCTACCAGCGCGAGGCGCTCAAGGAGGAGATAAACCGCCGTTCGGGCGTACGGCTCGTCAACGCCGTCATCATCCGGTAAGTCCGGGTTCGGCAAAAAAGCATACCTTATATAATATACATGAAAAAAGATGCTCCCGTATGGAGCATCTTTTTCTCTATGGCGGGAAGGGTCCATTCGCCCTCCCCAATACGGCCCGGCCTTATTTGATGATCACGGCGCGGTTGGCCTTCTGGTTGTTCTCGTAAACATTGGCTGCGTTGCCCTTGCCTTCGTAGGTCAGCTGTTTGGGGTTCACGCCGCATTTTACGAGGAAGTCGTAAACGCTCTTGGCGCGGTTCTCGGCAACGCGCTTGTTGCCTGCCGCCGTACCCGTCTGCTGGTCGGCGTGGCCCTCGATCTTGTAGACCCGGTCTTTCGGACCGCTCTTGATCAGGTCGGCCATCAGTTCGAGGCGGGTCTTCTCCTTCGGCGTCAGCTTCGACATGCTGTAATCGTAGAAAATGATCGAAGTCGGGCTGAGGGTGTTCACTTTCTGTGCGGCAGCGGCCTCGGCGGCGGCTTTGGCAGCAGCAGCGGCGGCAGCGGCTTTAGCGGCGTCGGCCTCGGCCTCGGCAGCCTTCAGTCTGTTGGCCAGATCCGCATTCTCCGACCGGGCGGCTTCGAGGGCGGAATTGCCCGCAGCCACTGCATTCTGGAAAGCGCGGATGTCGTCGGCCGTATAGCCCGGAACGCCGCGCTCCCAGCCACGCTGGTTGAAGCGGTAGGTGATACCAGCCGTAGCGGAAAGTCCGGCCAGATAAGAACCGTTCATCTCCGCAGGGCAAATATCCGACTTGGCGAGCAACCCCTTGAGTTCGATATTGAAATCGAATGCGGGCGACAGGCGGAACTTGCTGAGCAGACCCGCCGTGAAGGCGAAGTCCTGACGCGAACCGGATGCATTCTCACGCTGGCTACGGTCCGTGAAGTTCGAAGCCATGTAACCGAAACCGGCGAACGGCACGGCATACCACGCACGGTCAGCACGGTAACCGCCGATCCAGTTCGAGGCGTTAACCATGAAATCCAAGTGTCCGAACATGTACGGCCACGTCATCTTGCCGATCTGGGAATCGAAATTGTTGAACCATCCGCCCTGCAATTGAGCGCGCATACCGAAGACCGGATGCACCCACTTCGTCACCGACAGGTTGCCCTCGAAACCGAAACGGTCGCCCCAAGAGCCGGAGTTACCGCCGTTGGAGAAGGCTGTGCCGGTTCCGAAACCGGCCGAAACCTCCCAATTATCCCAGAATCCGTTCGACACGAATCCGGCAACGCTCGGCTTCTTCGGCGTTCCTTCGGCAAATGCGGCAGAGGCGAAAGCCACGAGCAAAAAAGTCAAGAAAATCTTTCTCATAATATTCATCTTTAATACGTCTTACATACTTGTCGTAAAAGTACACAATTTTTTCACAAAAACCATTCAAATCCGGTCAAAAAAACAGAAAAAAGAGAGCTTCGGAGACAAAGAAGCCCCAAATGCCTGGGCATTGGGGCTTTTTAGAACACAAATCAGGTGAAAAAAACATCAACCGCACTTGGAATAGCCGCACGACATGCAGGTCAGACAGCCGTTCTGATAGGCCATATTCTCCTGTCCGCAGCTCGGGCATTTACCCTTGGATTTCGTGCCGTCGACGATATACTGTTTCAATGCACGGCACACGCCGGTCTTCCACGTGTTGATCGACTCGCTGTCCAGATGCAGGGACTCGATCAGCGACACGGTCTTCTCGATCGGCATGCCGTGACGCAGCACGCCCGAAATGAGCTTGGCGTAGTTCCAGAACTCTTCGTTGAACAGACGCGAAATGCCGCCGATGGTGTTCGTATAACCGTAACGGTCGGTGTACTGGAAATCATAGCGTTTCGTACCGTCCGCCTCGCGGACCTTGATGATGAAGCCCTTCTTGATCTTCGGGGGAATGAACATGGCGTCCTCCTCGATCTTACCCGTGAAGACCTCGTAGGGACGCCCGCCCTGCAAGCCCACGAAGGCGATCCAGTCCTCCGTGCCGTTCTTGAACCGCACGATGTCGGCAGGAATCGACTTGGGACGCTTCTGCACCTCGCCGGGATGCTCCTCGCACTTCTTCCGGCTCTTGGAGTTCTTCTCCAGCAGCACGCCGTCGCGGCAGCCGTCGCGGTAGACCGTGACGCCCTTGCAGCCGCACTCCCAAGCCGTGCGGTAAACATCGGCCACCAACGCCTCCGAGACGTTGTTCGGCAGGTTCACCGTCACCGAGATCGAATGGTCCACCCATTTCTGGATGGCGCCCTGCATCTTGACCTTGGCCACCCAGTCGATGTCGTTGGCCGTGGCGCCGTGGTAGGGCGACGCGGCGACCCACTCGTTCAGTTCGGCGTCGGAGATCGTCGCCAGCTTCGACGTGTCGTATCCGCTGGCTTCCAGCCATTTGACGAAATTATGATGGTAAACGTTGTACTCCTGGAACTTTTCGCCCGTTTCGTCCTCGTAATCGACGTGGGTGTCCACGTCCGAAGGATTGATCTTGCGGCGGCGCTTGTAGACGGTGCGGAACACCGGCTCGATGCCCGAAGTGGTCTGCGACATGAGCGACGTGGTTCCCGTGGGCGCGATGGTCAGCATGGCGATATTGCGGCGGCCCACCTTCGCCATCTCCTCGTAGAGCGCCGGATCGGCCTCGCGGATACGGGCGATCATCGGGTTGTTCACCTCCTTCGCGGCGTCGTAAACCGGGAAGGCGCCGCGCTCGGCGGCCATCTTCACCGAAGCGCCGTAAGCCGCCAGAGCGAGGCACTTCTGCACCTCGACGGCGAAGTCGATCGCCTCCTGCGTGCCGTAGCGCAGACCCAGCGCGGCGAGCATGTCGCCCTCGGCCGTGATGCCCAGACCCGTACGGCGGCCCTTCCGCGCCATTTCGCGGATCTTCTTCCAAAGCTCCAGCTCCACGCGGCGCACATCCAGGTCTTCGGGGTCGGCGGCGATCTTCCCGATGATCTGTTCGACCTTTTCCAGTTCGAGGTCGATGATGTCGTCCATCATGTGCATCGCCTTGTATACGTGGTCCCTGAACTTGTCGAAATTGAACTTCGCATCGGCCTTGAACGGGTTGTCCACATAGCTCAACAGGTTCATCGCCAGCAGGCGGCACGAATCGTAGGGACAGAGCGGAATCTCGCCGCAGGGGTTGGTCGAAACCGTCACGAAACCCTCGTCGGCATAGCAGTCGGGAATGCTTTCGCGGATGATCGTATCCCAAAAAAGGATACCGGGTTCAGCCGATTTCCAGGCATTGTGTACAATTTTATTCCACAATTGGCGTGCATTGATCTGTTTCCGGTTTTTCGGTTCATCGGAATAAACCGGATATTTTTGTTCATATTCTTCGTCGTTGATCACCGCCCGCATAAATTCGTCATCGATCTTCACGGATACATTCGCACCTGTTACTTTTCCTTCGGTCATCTTTGCATCGATAAAGCTTTCCGAATCAGGATGATTGATCGACACACTCAGCATCAAAGCCCCACGCCGACCGTCCTGAGCAACTTCCCGGGTAGAGTTAGAATATCGCTCCATAAACGGAACGATACCGGTAGAAGTCAATGCAGAATTTTTTACAGGCGAACCCTTCGGACGGATATGAGACAAATCATGTCCCACTCCACCCCGGCGTTTCATCAGTTGCACCTGTTCCTGATCGATTTTCATAACTCCACCGTATGAATCCGAAGGACCTTCATTTCCAATCACGAAACAATTAGAGAGAGAAGCGATCTGAAACTCATTTCCGATACCGGTCATAGGACCTCCTGCGGCACAATATATTTAAAATCCCGTAATACCTCAAAAATTGTATCCTCACTCAGCGGATTCGGATAACGGTTTTCTATTCTGCTAATTTCTTTGGCTAACCGACGATGCATATCATCGGGATTCTTTTCAAAAATATTCCCATAAGAATCTTTCAATGCATACTTATTCACCCAAACCCGAGCAGCCAATTCATCGCCGTTGAAATAATTCAATGAACTCTGAAACGCTTCTTCTTGCGTATAAGTATCCTTCCCCTTTGTTTCGTATTCATTCATAGCATATTGATTTAATAGATTTTTTCTGCATTAGGATATTGCAAATATATAGAAAAATAGATCAAAGATGATAACTTTTCTCCATGATTTTTTCGACAAGTTTTCCAAAACAAACAGACAACCATTTATTTATCAACAAAATAAAAAGTTACCAACAGGTTAAAAGTTTTCCAAAATATAGTTTTGGTGAATAACAAAAATGAAACAAACAAGTATTTTAACAGAAATAGTTTTCAACAAGAGGACACCCGGAACAAGCATCGGAAAACAGAGTTGTCAATTCAATTCTACAAGTTCCCGGGGAATCTGCACCAGCAACCGGCTATGCTCGAAGTCGATCTCGCAGATATAATTTTCGGAAAGAGGTAAAAGAATCTCCTTATTCATAATGGAAACCGTCAGCACAACATTACCGGAATAATTGGTCAGCTCTGAAAGATAAGTATAATTCCCGGCCCTTTCCAGATTCCCCGTCTTCTTTAAAGCTTCTGCAACTGAAACCAAATCGACAGGAATTCCATCGTTGTCTGTCTTTAAAATAGCAGTATAAATACATTGGTGACGAAGATCATAAAACATCTCCGGAGTCAGGATCAAAGAAACCTCCGACAAAGCATCTTCAAATGTCATCAACGAGCCAAGGACAGCAGCCTCCGCTTCTTTGGCATAAATGTTAAAAGTCAATTCTTCCTTCTTTGTTTCCATTTTCAATCGTTTTTAAATTCTCCGCTTTAAACCACACAGCGATCATTTTCTGCTTCCAGTTTTTCACCCGCTTACCCTTACTATCCTTCCAATTTCCGGCCGAATAATAATCGTATGCTTTGTTTGCCGCTTCTTCACTATATCCCTTATCAGAAAAATACTGTCTGACTTCCTCCGGCGTAGGTGGAATAAACCCTTTTTCATTACGTGCTTTATCTTCGGTTTCTAACCCTTTATCCCTGTTTTCCAAGCTACCAACCTCTGTAATTTCCCCGTCAATCCCTATAAACTTTGCTTTATCCGGTATTTTCGTCAACCAATACTCTTTTATAATGCTGATTTGTCTTTTACCGTCTAAAGCCTGCAAATACACCTCCTGGATATCCAGCGATGTCAGAATGTGAAATTTTTTAAAAAGTTTCTCATTGAAAATTCCCCGTTTCAGGCAAACCCCTATAATATGCGGAATTTCTTCCCTGGGTACCATTCCCCGCATATCCCACCCGAACAAATCTTCATGATCCTTGCTCCATTCTACATAGTATCCATTCCGGTAAATATTACACATCAATTTCATCAAAGCGCATATTCCGGAAGCCCCGCATTCAACCGAGAAAAATTTTATTTCCTCCTTTTCAAAAAAATCAACATCTGTCGGAAAATAATCCAATCCCTTTTTAACAGGTCTTCCCATACTTATTCGTTTTTACGGATCCTGACAATCCTTACGGTGTTGGTTCTCACCCGTGCCGGTCTCAGATCCATATTATTCATTGTCGCAATCATTTGCAGAGACAGGAAAAACATCATTATACAAACCTTCCAAACATTCGGCTCGATCAGTTCTTTCCTGATCAAATCTGTCAGGTTTTTCCGGGTTATATATTCTGCAACTATCCGGGTAACATCTGCAATACTCCTGGCTCCCAACTTCCGGTATATACTCTTTTTATGTGTATGAACAGTATCCACACTTACACAAAGTTCCCCGGCAACCTCTTTCTCTGTTTTTCCAAGTGCAAGATGCCCGGCAATCTCTGCCTCGCGGTTACTAAGCGATAACATCTTGATGGACATTATTTCCGGAAACCGCTGCAGCATGCCGCCGACACATATCCATTGCTCTCAAAGCTGTATTCCGGGCCTCCTCAATCAGTTCCGGATAGTTAATAACATCTTCCCGACGGATAATCTTCGTTACAGCCGTCCGGCTCAAACCATACTTTTCAGCTAATTCTGCCTTTTTTCCATGTGGCAGGTAATCCCGCCAGTCTTCTTTATTTTTCATCATTCATCAAAAATTATTAGTTTCACATCTAAAGGTTCCGTTACCCGTTCGTCACGGCTGCGGGGATATCGTTTGTCTACCCAGCCAGTATGATGATTATAGCCGGGAATACGGTTGTAATTATAATACTCCGCTTCAATCATTTCCTTCCGGTAATCTCTCTCGGGTGATTTTCCCCCCTTTTCCTTTTTCATTTATTGAGCATTCTGTATTGTTGCTTGATCTGCCGGACATCCAGCGAGAACAGATAAGCCAGATCAAATTTCCTTTCAACTCTTTTTTCTCCCGCATTGCTAACCCTGATCAGATTCCGGTCGATCCACCGGTCAAGTGTACTTTTCGATATTCCAAGAATCTGAGTTGCCGTATGACTGTCTACTTCCCGACCATCAAAACGACCTTCATAAAGCTCGGACAACATGGAAACGAGGTCCGATCTGTCGATTACGCAAATTGTTTCTTTCCCCATATACCTACAATTTTTATTTGGTTACAATCTTTTCTATAAACTCATTGCCACATTAAAATTTCCAGCTATCATGCAGAAAATTTTAATGTCAAAGGAGATAATTCCAACTCTTTCAACTTCTTACATAGTGCCTCACATAATACTCTCGCCATATTCACCTCTACCGCATTCCCGATAAATTTCTTTTGGTCGGCTTGCGTACCTATAAGAACATAGTTCTCCGGGAAACCCATGATTTTTTTCAACTCCGGTATTTTCAGCATTCTTTGCTTTATATCAATAATACCATAAAGAGCCATGATCTCCTTTATTTCCTTTACTACAGAAAGGTCATCTTCATAAATTTCATAAATTACTTCATGAGAAGTAATTTTTACAAATGACGGAATATATCCCTCCTCCTTTACAGAGCAATTTTCAACACAATCTCTCTTTGATACATATTGAATACTTACCAAATAATGCCATTTCCTATTAGCTGTTATTACCGGGGCTGGCTCCTGAACAGTACTACCAATATTTGAGAAATTTGTATTCATTAACCAGCGGTTACAAGTAACCAAGCTATGTTTCGGATTATTTGTAACAGTTCCGGCAGGCCCTTCCACTGACGCACAGTGACTATTACCATACTGCATATCAAAGAAATGGCACGAAACCTTATCGAAGCGATCCTTGGTAGTAACGGTCGGACAAGGCATATTGACTGAACGAACACCGTTTCCATGACCATAATAGGATGATAGAAAGTCTGCTGAAATAAGAGCGTGATTATCCTTCGTTTTAATTGTATGTGCAGGTCCCAGGATAGAAATGTTCTTACTTTCCGGATGACCACTGAAATATTTTGACAAAAACTGAACATTCTTCATGCCCGGAATATGTCCGGATATTTCTGTTTGTAATTTCAGAAAAGCACGTTTTTTTATATATTTCTCTTTCCCCCCAGCTACAAATTTTATTAAACCAGCTTTATGCCGGTCAAGGGTATTAGGGGAAAGTGGACAAGGACGGTCAAAAATACTTTTACCTTCATCATTAAAATCCAATACCTCCTTAACCTCTTTCCACCTCTTCAAAGGACCAAACAACGTATGTTGTGCTTCTTTGGAGTGTGTCGGTTCAGGAAATACTATTGGTAAACGTTTCTTTGCAAAAATTCCAAAGAAACGTTTCCGACTAGTATAAGCCCCATAATCTGCTGCATTCAGTGTTCGATAATCAAAACCATATCCACAACTTTCCACTTCGTTAACCCAGCGGTTATAATATTCACCTTTGCGTAATGGGTCAGGAATCATTGTCGGCAGATATTTGATTGTAGCATTTTTGCCCTTACCTTCTTTTTTTATTGTAAGCGGACAATATTCATACCCAGTTCCGGAATCTCGTTTTATTTTCACAATCAGCGGACCCCAGTCCATAAATTCCATCACATTTTCGATTTGTAAGAAGTCCGGATCAATCGCTTTTATATATCTGATAAGGTGTTCAGCCAAGGTACGGCTATCTGCATCCCGACTTACTCCCCCTTTTGCCTTGGAATGATTCGTGCATTCTAAACTTGCCCAAACTACAACAAAAGCATTAACAAATCTCTTACGCATCAAATTGATGTATTTTACAAGCTGGGTAAGATCCAATTTGCGAATATCCTCAGTAAGATGAAGAGCCTCCGGGTGATTCGCCGCATGACTGGCAATCGCGTTAGCATCGTGGTTCACACAGGCAATCACCCGAGCACACGGATTATTTTGATATCTGGCAGTTTCTACACCAGTACTCGTTCCACCGGCCCCACAGAACAAATCGACATAAATCAGTCGGATCAAATCATCCTGCCCCCCTTTAGAATAAACTCTATGTAAATAATCTAGCTCGGATTTTTCCATAACCTTTGCAATTTTATTTGTTTCATCACTATCCTCTAAACAGATAATTTCATTAATTTTGTTTGCGATAATTCACATTTGTCTATAAATTTGAAGTGAAAACATTTTTATTTATATGATTACACCTGAAATCAAAGACGAAATACTCGGTCAATTCATTTCCTCTGGGATGCGTTTCACTATCAATCTCAAAATGCACTGTCATAATTTCAATATTCCTTTTGATGAATTCGACGCAATTTTGCGGCAATTCGAAAAACTCAATCTGCTTAAAGCTCAAAGATATATAGGTGGAACTGCTCATATTACTCTCAATGCAGAGGCTCACGATTTCTTCAACAGAGGTGGTTTTGCCGTTCAAGAAGAAATCCTGAAAGCCAACCTTAACAAATTAGGACTTGAACTCGAAGCTCTTTCCAAAGAACTTGGACCAAAGTATCTTGAAAAAGCCTCCACGCTCACGAGTCTGATCAGTAGTGCAACATCCATTATCAAATTCTTTGGATGAACCTAGTTCATCAAGCCAATTCTCAAAATCCCGGAAAACTGATTTTTCCTTTCCACGTAGCCAATATTTTTGACTATCGCGATAGATTTCTTCCCCATTCACCAAAATTATTCTCTCCCCTTTATCTTCGTGGCTTATAAAAAAGATTTCAACTTTAACCTTAATTTCCTCCATCGCTTTCAATTATTTATTCGTCTTTTACTTATCCCCTAAACAGATAATAGAAAATTTTGAAAGTATT
>ERZ791569.675-NODE-675-length-17923-cov-3.327849_pt1 | contig 17923 bp, 11 predicted proteins | sample MGYA00509973_ERZ791569 | MGnify/ENA primary metagenome ERZ791569 (study PRJEB30046, sample SAMN00791902) | human gut metagenome | study: EMG produced TPA metagenomics assembly of the A metagenome-wide association study of gut microbiota in type 2...
AAGAGGAATCCGGGTATCGCTTGGGGAGCTGTTTACGCCGAATACGATTCTCCTATCAGTGATGTGAAACAACAGGGTGGTGCATTGAATGTAGAGAAGCAATTGTACGTAGAACGCATAGAGAACAACGTTGCACAATTGCAGCCTATTACTTCTAAGACCGTTCTCACAGTAGGTGATAAAGTTGTTTCCCGTCTGACCATTAGTGTAGACCGTACGATGGACTTTGTGCAGTTGAAAGACCAGCGTGGCGCCTGCTTCGAGCCTGTCGGCAGTATTTCCGGTTATCGCTGGAACAATGGATTCGGTTATTATGTAGATATTAAAGACGCCTCTACCAACTTCTTCTTCGACCATTTGGGCAAAGGCGTCTACGTACTGGAATACAGCTACCGTGTGAGCCGTGAAGGAACTTACGAAACAGGACTGGCCACTATTCAGTGCGCATACGCTCCCGAATACGCTTCACATTCCGTATCAATGACAATTATTATTGAATAACCAAAAGCGAAGATTTTAGTTTGCAGACAAGGCATAACAGGCCTTGTCTGCAAGTAAAGTCTTTTCCCAATCTGTGTTAATCTGTGTAATCTGTGGTGAGAAACTCATCTAAAAGTCCTACATTTGTGCACCAAAATAAAAAAGTATCGCATGAAACGTAGTTTGCTATTTATATTTTCTCTACTCACTGTCGCTTTGGCAGCCGTTGCCCAACCTCGCATCTCTTCCAATAAAGAGACACATAATTTCGGACAAATAGAATGGAAACGCCCGGTGACGGTGGAATATACAATTACCAATACCGGTAACCAGCCATTGGTGCTTACCAATGTCACTACCTCTTGCGCCTGTTCCGTAGCCGACTGGACCAAAGAACCGATTGCTCCCGGAGGAAAAGGAATTGTCAAAGCCTCCTTTGACGCCAAAGCTTTGGGACACTTTGAAAAAACAGTAGGAATATACAGCAATGCCACGCCCAACCTGATTTATCTGAAATTTATCGGTGAAGTGGTGCAAGAGATAAAAGACTATACCAAGACTCATCCTTATGCAATAGGCAATATCCGTATCGATCGTGACGAATTAGCCTTCCCCGATGTGTATCATGGTCAGAAGCCCACGATGACTTTTAGCATTGCGAACCTATCCGACCGTCCGTACGAACCGGTGTTGATGCATCTGCCTCCTTATCTTAAAATGGAAGCGGAGCCTAAGGTTCTGCTGAAAGGTAAAAAAGGCACTGTGAAACTGACGTTGGATGCCAGCCAGTTGAAAGACTACGGATTGACGCAGACATCCGTTTACCTTTCCCGTTTTTCCGGTGATAAGGTGAGCGAAGATAATGAAATACCGGTTTCGGCTATTCTTCTTCCCGACTTCTCGCGTATGACAGCGAATGACTCTTTGAATGCGCCTGCTATACGAATCTCGGAAACGGACATCGATCTTAGCGTGCCGTTGATAAAGAAGAAGAAAGCCAGTCATGATATCCTGATCGCTAATGCCGGAAAGACTCCATTGGTAATTAGTAAGTTGCAGGTATTCAACTCGTCGGTCGGAGTAAGCTTGAAAAAAACGGTACTTCCTCCGGATGGAATGACGAAGTTGAAAGTGACTATTCGTAAGCGTGATGTGGGTAATAAGAAACACCACTTGCGTATCTTGATGATAACAAACGACCCGTTGCGCCCGAAAGTTGAAATCAATATCAAACGTTAAATCCTATCGCTATGGAACATCCTGAAAATAGTGAAGAATATAAGGGGCTTGTTGTCAATAAAGGTATTGAACAGCCCTCGTCGGTGAACCCTTATCTGAAACGGAAGCCTAAGAAACGCCAGCTCTCGGTGGCTGAGTTTGTGGACGGCATTACAAAAGGTGATGTCACTATACTAAGTCAGGCTGTGACGTTAGTTGAAAGTGTGAAACCCGAACATCAGTCCGTTGCCCAAGAGGTGATAGAGAAGTGTCTTCCCTATTCCGGCAATTCGATCCGGGTAGGTATCAGCGGTGTTCCCGGTGCAGGAAAGAGTACTTCGATTGATGTCTTCGGCCTGCACGTGCTCGAAAAAGGCGGTAAGTTGGCCGTATTGGCAATCGACCCGAGTAGTGAGCGTAGCAAAGGAAGCATTTTGGGAGATAAAACCCGTATGGAACAGCTTTCCGTACATCCTAAATCATTTATCCGGCCCAGCCCGTCGGCCGGTTCATTGGGAGGAGTAGCACGTAAGACGCGTGAAACGATTATTCTTTGCGAGGCGGCCGGATTCGATAAAATCTTTGTGGAGACCGTGGGAGTGGGACAGAGCGAGACAGCTGTCCATTCGATGGTCGATTTCTTCCTGTTGATTCAGTTGGCAGGAACAGGAGATGAATTGCAAGGTATCAAGCGTGGCATTATGGAGATGGCGGACGGTATTGTGATTAATAAAGCCGACGGAGATAATCTGGAACGTGCCAAGCTGGCTGCCACTCAGTTCCGTAATGCGCTGCATCTGTTTCCTGCGCCCGAATCCGGATGGACACCAAAGGTTCTGACTTATTCCGGTTTTTACAATATAGGCGTTAAGGAAGTGTGGGATATGGTTTATGAGTACATTGCCTTTGTAAAAGAAAATGGCTATTTTGAATATCGCCGTAACGAGCAGAGCAAATACTGGATGTATGAAAGCATTAATGAACAGCTTCGCGACAGTTTCTACCATAATCCGAAGATTGAATCCATGCTTCAAGAGAAGGAACAACAAGTATTAAGTGGTAATCTTACTTCATTCATAGCCGCCAAAAGTTTGCTGGACACTTATTTTGAGGACTTAAAGATGTAGTTCACCACAGATTACAGTTCTTTCCCTATCTTTTCGAAGTCGGCTCTTGATTTGCTCTGTGTCACGATATATACTCCCAAGAACACGAGTGCGATAGCCAGTCCTTTCTGCCAGCCGAAGCTTCCTATCCCCATGATGATGGCAGCGATTGTAGCTACAATCGGCTGCATATAGTTATACATACTGACAACGGTGGGACGGAGTAGTTTCTGTGCGGTCATGATGCAGAGATAGGCAAGGAAACTGCCTCCCAATACTACGTAAAGAACCTCTATGATGGCGATTGTGGAGACTGCCTCCCATTGAATGATGGAAATGTCGTGATAAGAGAACGGTATGTAACACATCGAAGCGTAAACGAACATCCACTTATTGATAGTGACTGCCGAATATTGCTGGGATAATCCCTTGAATACGGTTAAGTAGATGGAGAAACTGATCTGTGCCACCAGACAAAGCAGGTCGCCGATTAAGCTTCCGTTCCCGTTGTTTCCCGCTTGGCTGCTCATAATGAGGATAAGCGCTCCCATAGCGCCGACGAAAATACCCAGTACCTTTTTATTGGTAATCGGTTCTTTCAGATAAATAGCCGCTACGATCATAGTGACAATCGGTAAAGTAGTGGTTACGATGGAAGCGTCGATGGGTGAAGTCATTGAAAGGCCGAAAATGAATACTCCCTGATTGAACACCAAAGCAAACAGTGAAGCGAAGAATATCTTCAGCATATCCTGATGATTCACGTGTTCCTGTTTGCAGAAAATGGAAAGTATCCAGAAAGCCGCCGCCGCTCCCACCATCCGAAAAGTGGTGACGGATATTGCGGAGAATTCCTGAAGCGCTGATTTACCGATAGGAGACATCAGCCCCCACATGACGTTTGCCGTAAGTGCAAACAGATGACCTTGCAGATTCTTGTTATTCTTCATAAGTGCGTATACGCCTTTTTAATTGTTACCTTTATTGAAAACTGCTGCAAAGGTAGCTAATTTGTCGTATGATTTGTTTATATTTGCCTTGAATAAAATTGAATATTATGGAACAACAGGCCAACTATATCCGTCGTATCGAAATTCATGGGCTTTGGGAGCGTTTTAATATAGGATGGGATTTGCGTCCCGATGTGAATATCCTTTCCGGTATTAACGGAGTAGGAAAAACTACCATCTTGAACCGTTCGGTAGGATATCTTGAAGAACTCTCCGGCGAAATGAAAAGTGACGAGAAGAACGGTGTCCGTCTTTTCTTCGACAATCCTCAGGCGACCTATATCCCATACGATGTGATCCGGAGTTACGACCGTCCTCTGATTATGGGTGACTTTACTGCCCGCATGGCCGATAAGAATGTGAAGTCCGAATTGGATTGGCAGCTTTATCTGTTGCAACGTCGCTATCTTGATTATCAGGTCAATATAGGTAACAAGATGATTGAAATGCTCTCCGATAATGACGAGAAAGTACGGGCCAAAGCAGCTACTTTGTCCATAGCCAAGCGTCGTTTTCAGGATATGATTGACGAGCTGTTCAGTTATACACGCAAGAAAATAGACCGCAAACGGAATGATATTGCTTTCTATCAGGATGGAGAACTGTTGTTTCCCTACAAACTTTCTTCCGGTGAGAAGCAAATGCTGGTCATTCTGTTGACCGTGCTTGTGCAGGACAACAGCCATTGCGTACTGTTTATGGATGAGCCGGAAGCCTCTCTCCACATTGAATGGCAACAGAAGTTGATTGCCATGATACGTGAGTTGAATCCGAATGTACAGATCATCCTGACTACCCATTCGCCGGCCGTCATTATGGAGGGCTGGCTGGATGCAGTGACGGAAGTAAGTGATATTTCAACATTATATAATAATGGCAACTTCACTACGAGATAACCTGACATCTTCTTATTTCAATGCCGCTCATAAGCTTTATTCAAAGAAGGCCCGTCAGCGTATCATAGCTTATGTGGAAAGCTATGATGACATTGCTTTCTGGCGTACGTTGCTCGAAGAATTTGAAGATGACGAACACTATTTCCAGGTAATGCTTCCTTCTACTACCTCATTGGCTAAAGGGAAAAAGATGGTCTTGATGAATACGTTGAATACCGCGGAACTGGGAAGAAGCCTGATTGCCTGTGTGGACAGCGATTATGATTTCCTGTTGCAGGGCGCAACCAATACTTCCCGTAAAATCAACCGCAACAAATATATCTTCCAGACCTATACATACGCCATTGAGAACTATCATTGCTTTGCCGAAAGCCTCCATGAGGTATGTGTGCAGGCTACGTTGAACGACCGTTTTGTGATGGACTTCAATGCTTACCTGAAAAGATACTCTGAAATCGTATATCCGCTTTTCTTATGGAACGTGTGGTTCTACCGCCAACGGGATACTTACACCTTTCCGATGTATGATTTTCATGCCTATACTTCTCTGCGTGAGATAAATCTCAGACACCCGGAAAAGAGTCTTGAATCATTGCAGCAACGGGTAAATCAGAAATTGTCGGAACTGAAGAAACGTTTTTCCCGCAGCATGAATCAAGTAAATGCCTTAGGGACAGATCTGAGAGAGTTGGGGCTATTTCCGGAAAATACCTATCTGTATATGCAGGGACACCACGTGATGGATAATGTGGTGATGAAACTTCTGATACCGGTCTGTACGGTATTGCGCCGGGAACGGGAACAGGAAATCAAGCGACTTGCCGAACATAATGAACAATTTAAGAACGAATTGACTTGTTATCAGAACAGTCAGGTAAATGTGGAAATCATGTTGAAGAAGAATGTGGCTTATAAGCGGCTTTTCCACTACGACTGGCTGCGACAGGATATTCGTGAATACCTGGAACAAGGGAAATAAGAACAAGAAAGAAGAATAGAGAGAAGATTACTTATGGAAGAAGTAAAAGAAATAGTTGATACCGTGACAGTTGAGTTGGCCAATGGCGGAACGCAGGAGGTGACTGATGTAGTGATTCAGGAAGTGAACCATGCATTGCTTTCGGCAGGAATGGATGAGGCTTTGGCGGATAAGGTGGACAACTTTGTCATTTTGTTGCTGATTATTGGTGTGGCTTTGTTGGCTAATCTGATTTGCCGTAAGATCATTTTGCGTACGGTAGCGAAATTGGTAAAACGGACCAAAGCTACTTGGGACGACATAGTGTTCGACCATAAGGTGATGGTTCACGTCAGCCGGATGGTAGCCCCGATATTGATTTACCTTGCTATTCCCATCGCTTTCCCGGAACATGCCGACTCCAACTTGCTCGATTTCCTGCGACGGCTTTGCCTTATTTATATCTTGGCGGTTTTCCTCCGTTTCATCAGTGTCTTTCTGTCGGCGGTATATCATGTTTACAGTGAAAAGGAGCAATATAAGGACAAGCCTCTGAAGGGGTTGTTGCAGACCGCCCAAGTCGTTCTTTTCTTTGTCGGGGCTATTATTATCGTAAGTATTCTGATTAAGCAGAGTCCGATGGTGTTGCTTACCGGATTGGGAGCTTCGGCCGCTATCCTGATGCTGGTGTTCAAGGATAGTATTATGGGTTTTGTCTCCGGTATTCAGCTTTCTGCCAATAATATGCTGAAAGTAGGCGACTGGATTGCTATGCCGAAATATGGTGCTGACGGAACCGTGATAGAAGTGACTTTGAATACGGTAAAAGTGCGTAACTGGGATAATACGATTACGACCATACCGCCTTATCTGCTGGTCAGTGATTCTTTCCAGAACTGGCAGGGGATGCGGGAATCCGGTGGACGGCGTGTGAAGCGTTCCATTAATATCGACATGACCAGCGTTCGTTTCTGTACACCGGAGATGTTGGCGAAATATCGTAAAATCCAATTGCTGAAGGAGTATGTGGAGACAACGGAGAAGGTCGTGAAGGAGTATAATAAAGAGCATCATATTGACAACTCCGTATTGGTGAACGGTCGTCGCCAGACTAACTTGGGCGTCTTTCGTGCCTATCTTACGAATTATCTGAAAAGCCTGCCTACCGTCAATCAAGACTTGACGTGCATGGTACGCCAGCTCCAACCTACCGAAACAGGTATTCCGATGGAACTTTATTTCTTTTCCGCTTCTAAGGACTGGATTCCGTATGAAGGCATACAGGCGGATGTTTTCGATCATGTGCTTGCCATTATTCCGGAATTTGACTTGCGTGTCTTCCAGAATCCGTCGGGTGCGGACTTGCGCCGGATAGGAGTAAAGATAGAAAACTGATAGAGTGAATAATTACAGTACCTTAAAATGTTATATATTATGAATGTCCCTTTACCTAATAGCCAGATTATCCGCGAGATTACTCCTTTGTCAGATAAGGATTGTTTTTACATTGCAGAACGCTATAAGACGGAATTTACATATCCCATTCATAATCATCCCGAATTTGAATTGAATTTCATAGAGCAAGCGGCAGGTGTAAGAAGAATTGTTGGTGATTCTTCGGAAGTGATAGGCGATTATGATTTAGTATTGATAACGGGAAAAGATCTGGAACACGTTTGGGAGCAGAATGATTGTCATTCCAGGCAGATACGGGAGATAACGATTCAATTTTCATCCGACCTTTTTTTCAAGAGTTTTATCAATAAGAATCAGTTTGATTCTATCCGCCGGATGTTGGAAAAGGCGCAGAAAGGGTTATACTTTCCGATGTCTGCCATACTTAAGGTCTATCCGTTGCTGGATACTTTAGCTTCCGAAAAGGAGGGATTCTATGCCGTGATTAAGTTCCTGTCGATATTGTATGAACTTTCTCTTTTTGAAGAAGAGGCACGGACATTGTCCAGCTCGTCTTTTGCCAAAATAGATATTCACTCGGACAGTCGGCGGGTACAGAAAGTACAGGAATACATCAACACCCATTACAAGGAAGAGATACGCCTGGGGCAGTTAGCCGGTATGGTAGGAATGACGGATGTGTCGTTCAGCCGTTTTTTTAAGTTGCGGACGGGCAAGAACCTTTCCGATTATATCATTGATATCCGTTTGGGTTTTGCCGCTCGTCTGTTGGTGGACTCTACGATGTCTATTGCCGAGATCTGCTATGAATGTGGATTCAATAACCTTTCCAATTTCAACCGTATCTTTAAAAAGAAGAAGTGCTGTTCTCCTAAAGAGTTCCGTGAGAATTATCGAAAGAAGAAGAAACTGATTTAAGTCGCTCTTATTAAATATTTATAGGTCTAAAATGCAAAAGCTTAGACTTTTTGCGCAGTGTAATAACATTGCAACGACTCTTTCAATTGATTGTATTTTCTTTGTCTCAATCTTGTAATACAGCCCATCTACCTTTGCCGACGTAATCAAAAAAACGTAGAGTAAAGGTAGATGAAAAAGCTATTTCTTATCCGATTTTCAGTGGCGGCCTTCTTTTGTCTGTTGTGTGTACTTCCCGCATTGGCTGCCAATATCAAGATTAAAGGAGCTGTAAAGGACAAGTTATCCAAAGAGCCTTTGATAGGTGCGACGATACGCTTGCTTGGAACCCAGACCGGAGCGGTTACCGATATGAACGGTAATTTTGAGCTAAACGGTGTGGGAGTGTTGGAGGGTATGTATGATATCGAGATTAAATACGTAGGATATAAGACTGAAGTACGTCGGAAGGTCCGCGTAGAGAATGGGAATCTGGTCATTCTGAATATGGAGATGGAGACGGATGCGCAAGAACTGTTGGATGTGGTTGTTGTGGCGAAAAAGAACCGGAAAAATGAGAATATGGCTTTGCTGGAACAGCAAAAGGCGGTCATTGCCGTGCAATCGGTCAGTGTGAAGGAGCTTTCACGCAAAGGAGTTTCGGATGCGGAAGGAGCTGTGACGAAAGTCGCCGGAATTTCCAAGCAGGACGGTGTGAAGAACGTATTCGTACGTGGATTGGGTGACCGCTATAATACTACTACGTTCAATGGTTTCCCTGTGCTGTCGGAAGACCCGGAATACAAGAATATCTCTCTTGATTTTTTCGGAACCGACCTTATACAGTCCGTAGGAGTCAACAAAGCATTTACTGCCGGGAACGGAGGCGATGTAGGGGGCGCAAATATTGATATCTCGTCCAAAGAACTGGTAGGTGACGGTTACATTAGCGCCAGTGTATCGGCCGGTGTGAATACACAGACCCTTTCCTCCGATTTCTTCCAACCAGAGGGAGTGAATCTGCTGGGATTTGCCAATCGGACGGAACCGGGCACGGATGTGTGGGGATTTAAGAACAAACTCGACCCGTCGGCGCAAAACTTCCAGATGGACCGCAGTTATAATATCGCAGGCGGAAAGAAGTTTTATGTAGGTCGGCAACGGGATGCTCTTTCGTTCTTTGCCACTGTGGGACATTCCGTTGATTATCGATATACGGATGAAATCATACGTAATACAAATACGGGTGGTACTATATACAAAGATCTGAACGGACATAAGTCAACAACGAATATCAGTCAGTTGGCATTGGCTAATGTAGATTATGATATGCACAATCGTCATCATTTGTCTTACAACTTCATGATGGTACATAGCAATGTGCAGTCGGTGGGAAACAACGAAGGGAAAGACGCTACTTTCAGTGACGATTACGGTAATCTGGGAATGCCCCGTCGTCAGCAGGTGAACGACAATCTGTTATTAGTCAACCAGATCATGACGAACTGGGGATTGACAGACCGGCTGAGCGTTGCCGCGGGAGCCTCTTATAATATGGTGCGCGGATATGAGCCGGATCGCCGTATCAACCAGATAACCCGGAATGAAACCGGATACGGATTGGTAGGAGGTAATACACAGTTCCGTACTTTCTCTTCTCTGACGAAGAATGATCTGAATCTCCGTGCCGGAGTGGTTTATCGCTTGAAAGACGATTGGGAAGAAATCTCCAGACTTCGGTTCGGATACACCGGACGTATCATTAACGATGATTTCAAACAGACGGAATACAATATGATTACCTTGAATGGTCCTTCATTTACTTCGGTGGACGATATTTCATTGGATGACTTTTATTCTGCGGCTCATTTCAACGACCGTTTCTTTTCCGACTTTGAATTAATAAAAGATTAAAGAGGCTTTTCAATTGTTTGATGCGTGCGTCGATACCGGCGTACGCATTTATTGTTCCGTTTGTCAACTATTCTATCTGTATGGCCTTGAAATTTAAGCTGTAAACAGCTGCTTGTAATGTATTTTGCTTATATTTGTATCTTTAAAAATCAATGTGTATGCATACAGACTACGAACGGTATCGTAAAATGGCTTCTTTGGCTCAACTGGGATGGTGGGAAGCTGATTTGGCGGGGGGATATTATCTTTGTTCCGACTTTCTTTGTGATCTTCTGGATTTGGATGGAGATACTATCTCATTCTCTGATTTTCTGAACTTGGTGCGTGAAGATTATCGCTGTCAGATTGCACACGAATTCCGGGCAAATAGCTCTATCCATAAGGATTTTTACGAACAAACCTTTCCCATCCACTCGAAACATGGTGAAGTCTGGTTGCATACTCGTTTAGCTTTACGTGAGAAAGGAACGGGAACTAATGGAGGAGACAAATCTTTTGGTGTGATTCAGCGTGTGGAGGCTCCTGAACAAATAGAACAGAAGAAAGCCCTGAAGCGTGTGAATGATTTGCTTCTCCGTCAGAATTACATCTCGCAGTCTTTATACCGTTTTCTTCGGGATGAAAGAGTTGAAGAATGTGTAACAGAGATTTTAAAGGATATCCTGAATCTTTATAATGGGAAAGGACGTGTCTATATTTTCGAGTACAATAAAGAACACACTCATCGCAGTTGCACGTATGAAGTCGTTTCCGAAGGGATGTCGACGGAAAAACAATGTTGGCAAGACATACCGGTCGATCGGTCGGAATGGTGGAATCAGCAGATTCTGTCTGGCAAAGCTATCGTTTTGAATTCGTTGAAACAACTACCGGAAGAAGCATTGGAAATGAGACGAGAATTTGCTGAGCGGGGAGTCTATTCATTCATGGTAACTCCTTTGATGGCTGGGGATCATGTATGGGGAGGAATGGGTATTGAATTGATAGATAGTTATCGTAACTGGAGCAACGAGGATTTTCAATGGTTCTCTTCGTTGGGAAATATTATAAGCATTTGTATTGAACTACGCGTAGCAAAAGATAAAGTAACTTATGAACAGTCTTTCTTACGTAATCTCTTCCATTTTATGCCAATGGGGTATATACGTATGTCTGTTCTTCGTGACGAGAACAACAAGCCTTATGATTATCGGATAACGGATGCTAATCAGATCAGTTCCCATTTCTTTGGCAAACCTTTGGAACAATATGTAGGTGTGTTGGCTTCGGATTTGTTTTCCGATTATTCAGAGAAAATGGATTTTATCTTTGGAGTGCTTGATAGTAAGTCTTATAAAGAGAAGGATGAGTATTTCCCTCAAACAGGATTATACACTCATTGGATTGTGTATTCACCGGAGAAAGATGAGGTGGTAGGATTGTTCACGGATTCAACCGAGGCTGTAGAAGCAAATCGTGCGTTAGACCGTAGTGAGAAACTTTTCAAAAATATTTTTGCTAATATTCCGGCAGGAGTGGAAATTTATGATAAGGATGGATATCTGCTTGATCTGAACAATAAGAATTTGGAAATATTCGGAATTGCCAATAAGGAGGATGTAATAGGCATTAATATATTTGAGAACCCGAACCTCCCGCAGAATATTCGTGACCGTATACGAAATGAGGATTTAGTGGACTTCCGGCTTAATTACTCTTTCGAGCAAATCGATGGATATTATAGTACCATGCGTTCTGATGGGATAGAGTTATATTCGAAAGTAACCAAACTGTATGATAGAGAGGGTGAGTTTATCGGGTATATTCTGATTAGTATTGACAATACGGAACGTATTGATGCAATGAACCGTATTCGTGACTTTGAGAATTTCTTCTTGATGATATCTGATTATGCAAAGGTTGGTTATGCAAAATTAAATATTCTGAACCGAAAGGGATATGCCATCAAGCAATGGTATAAGAATATGGGAGAAGAGGAAGATATTGCATTAAGTGATGTAGTGGGAGTTTATCGTAAAATGCATCCGGAAGACCGTGAACGTCTGCTTGATTTTTATAAAGAGGTCAAAGTCGGGAAAAGAAAACATTTTCAAGGAGAAATGCGTATTCTTCGTCCCGGAACGGACAATGAGTGGAACTGGGTAAATACGAATGTGATGGTAACCCAATATAAACCGGAAGAGGGTGAAATTGAAATCATTGGCATCAATTACGATATAACGAAACTGAAAGAGACGGAGGCTGAGCTGATTCATGCACGTGATAAGGCGGAGATGATGGATCGTCTGAAAAGTGCTTTCCTTGCCAATATGAGCCATGAAATCCGTACTCCGCTGAATGCTATCGTAGGCTTCTCCGATTTATTGGTGGAAACTGCGGATATAGAAGAACGGAGAGAGTATATGAAGATCGTGCGGGAAAATAATGATTTGCTGTTACAGTTGATATCGGATATTCTCGACCTTTCCAAAATTGAGGCAGGGACATTTGAATTCTCGCATGGAGATGTGGATGTGAATCTGCTGTGTGAAGATCTGGTCCGTTCTATGCAGATGAAAACGAAAGAGAATGTTAAGTTAGTATTCGAACCGAATTTTTCTATTTGCCATATTACTAGTGACCGTAACCGTATATATCAGGTGATATCCAATTTTGTGAACAACGCGATTAAGTTTACTTCAGAGGGCAGTATCCGTGTGGGATATGTGCTGAAAGATGAAGGATTGGAATTCTATGTTCAGGATACGGGGATAGGAATAGAGAAGGAACAATTGCCGCATATCTTTGAGCGTTTTGTAAAGCTTGATTCTTTTGTGCATGGCACGGGATTAGGACTTTCTATTTGCCAAAGTATTGTGGAACAATTAGGTGGACGTATTGGCGTTGACTCCGAAAAAGGTAAGGGATCGCGTTTCTGGTTTACGATTCCTGGAGTGGTCATGACGGAAGAAAGTCTTCAGTAAAAGACAACAAAGATAAACAAAAGAGCGTATGTCACTTCAAGGTGACATACGCTCTTTTGTTTAGATTCCAAATGCCAGTTTGTCGATAGACTGGTATACAACGCTTGCGATACCTAGTCCGATGATGCCCAGCGTGCAGAGTGCCAGTCCCCACTTTGTGCATCGGTCACTGCGGAAAGTCGGAATCGGGTTTTCGGACGGGGTGATATACATCGCTTTCACGATCAGCAGGTAGTAATACAGTGAAATTACTGTATTGACCAATGCTATAAACACCAACAAATGAAAACCTGCATCGAAGGCTGCCATGAAGATAAAGAACTTGGAGAAGAATCCGGCAAATGGAGGAATGCCTGCTAATGAGAACAAAGAAAGGGTCATCAGGAGGGCGATCTTCGGATTCGTTTTATAAAGTCCCGCATAATCTTCGAGGGTGAACTTCTGGCTGCGCAATGCCACAATAGTGATTACGGCAAATACACCGAGATTGGCGGCTGCATACACAAGTACATAATATACTAGGGCTGTCATTCCCTGTGCCGTGCCACCGATTACACCAAGCATGATATATCCTGCCTGCGAGATACTGGAGAATGCCATCAGACGTTTCAGGTTCTGTTGGCGGATAGCGAATATATTAGCGATAGTGATGGAAGCTATCGTTACCCAATAGAGCACTTCCTGCCAATCATTTATCATAGGAGCAAATACCTTGATGAGGATAGTCAGCAATACAAATGCTGCCGATCCTTTGGATACAACACTCAGGTAAGCGGTGACCGTACTCGGGGCTCCTTCGTAAACGTCTGCCGTCCAAAGATGGAACGGAACGAGTGATAACTTGAATGCCATACCCGTAAAGAAGAATACAAAAGCCATAATCTGTAACGGGTTTCCGTCAATATGGGCGGGAAGGTCATCGAAATACAAGGTTCCGGCAGAACCGTAAATCATAGACAAACCGAACAACAGCAATGCGCTGGAGAAGAGTGCGGTAAGAATATACTTGGCTCCTGCTTCGGCGGAGTTGTGACGGTATTTATCGAAGGCAATCAAAGCCGCCATGGGAACGGAAGCAGTCTCCAGTCCGATGAAGAACATCAGGAAGTGTCCGGCGGAAATCATGAGATACATACCGAACAGAGTAGAGAGAGTGAGTACATAGAACTCTCCTTGCTTGAATGAAGTGTCTTCACGCTTCATCCATTCGTGCGCCATCAGAAAGACGATTAATGTACCTACGTTCAGGATTGACTTAATGACTGTATGCATGGGCACATAGTGGTACATACCTCCGAAAATGTCGGCTGCGGTACCCGGTATCAGGTTGATAGCCGTATGGATAGCCATCAGAATGACGGGAAACATTGTATTCAGTCGTGCCTTTCCATCGTTCTTGTGCGCATCCGGGCTCATGAAGAGGTCGGCTAGAAACAGTAGCAACAGAACTACTACGAGCGACAGCTCTTCTCGCATATGTAGAAATTGTGAATAATCCATCTTTATCAATTAAATTAGAGATTAAAAATTAAAGAGCTAGGGTATCAGTTGTGAGACAACGGGCAATACACTTTCACCAATCATGTGGCTTACCCAGAAAGGAGCCATACCCAGTCCGGCTACACAAACGATGAGGCAGATAACGGCTACACGCTCGTCCCAAGTTGCATCGGTCAGTTCGAGGTGATGCTTGTTGGTACAGGTCCCGTACAGAATCTTACCTACCAGACGCAAGATATAGACTGCTGTAATCACGATGGAGGAGCAGGCTATAATGGTCAGTGTGCGGTGGAATACATCATTGTCTTGGAAAGATCCGACAAAGATGGTCATCTCGGCAATAAAACCGCTCAATCCCGGCAGACCGAGATTGGCAAGGCCGGCAATGACATAACATACACTCAGGAAAGGCATGATCTTCATTAAACCGGCAAGCTCGCGTACGTCACGGGTGTGGGTACGTCCGTAAATCATACCGATAAGTGCAAAGAACAATGCTGTCATCAGTCCGTGCGACAACATTTGGAGGATAGCGCCTGTGGCTGCTGTCTGGTTCAGCATGAGAATTGCGAAAAGAACTAATCCGCAATGGGATACGGAAGAGTATGCGTTGATATATTTCAAGTCAGTCTGTACACAAGCGGAGAAAGCTCCGTAAACGACAGAGATACCGGTCAGTATCAGGAATATCCAGGAAAGTTCGTTAGCGGCTTCCGGCATTAGATACATGGCGATACGGAAGCAACCATAACCTCCTAATTTCATCAGCACTCCGGCATGAAGCATGGAAACTGCTGTCGGAGCGGAGGCATGACCGTCGGGACTCCATGTGTGGAAGGGGAAAAGAGCGCCCAGCACACCGAAACCGAGAAATGTCAGCGGGAACCAGATACATTGTTGTGCAAAAGGTATGTTGTGCAACTGTGCGATTTCGAGAAGGTTCATGGTAGTGGCTCCTGCACCGAAATAGATTCCGAGAATACCGATCAGCAGGAAAGCGGAACCGCCCATCAGCATAAGTGTCAGCTTCATCGCTGCATATTCCTTACGTCCCGAGCCCCATACGCCAATCAGCAGATACATAGGTATCAAGGCTATTTCGTAGAACATAAACATGGTGAACAGGTCTACGGATATAAAGAATCCGAACACTCCCATTGACAACAGCGTGAACCAAAGGAAATATTCTTTGGTCAACGGTTGCAAACGCCAGGAAGCGAATGTGCCGGTAAATACGATGATGGCGGACAGTAACAGCATAGCTACCGAGATGCCGTCTACGCCTACCGAGTAGGAGATATGAAGCGGTGCGTACCATAGTGTGTCTGCACGGAAAAGCATTTCCGCCGTGTTTCCGGTGCTACGCTCTCCCAAATACATGAATGTAAGTACGACAGAGGCTATCAGAAGCGCTGATGCGCCCGTAACCATAACCCCCCGGATAGCTTTAATTCCTCGTGCCGCCCAAAGTCCGGCCAACATCAAGAGGGGGATAAGTACGAATATTGATAAGAAATTCATCTTTATGATTTACTGTTTAAAGATTTACTATTACTTGTTTAGAGAACCAGCAGCAGAATAAGTGCCAGTGCACCGCAAAGGAACACATACGCATATTGTTGTACCTGACCGCTCTGTAAGCCGCGAATCTCGTCGCTTGTCGCATTCGTCGCCCATGCCAGGAAGTCAAAGAATCCGTCTACGACATGACGGTCCCACCATGCGATAGGAGTAGAGATGCAACGGAAAATAATCTTATGCGTAATGAACTGGTATATCTCGTCAATATAGAAACGGTGATAGGCAGCCTTATGCAATCCCTTGAACTGTTTAGCCAGCGAATCGGCGACAGGCTGTTTGGCGTTCTTATACATCCAGGTCGCGATGGCAATGGAAATAATCGCGATAACAACACTTGTGATAGCCACTGATGGGTCAAGATGAATGGAGTAGGACTCACCGTTGGAACTGATAAAGTGTCCGAAAGGAATAAATCCGGCTCCACAAGTCACTGCTGCCAAAAACATCAATGGGAAAGTCATAGCCAACGGACTTTCATGGGGAGTGTGATGCGCATGAAGTTCTTTGTTCTCTTTTCCCCAGAAGATACCGTAATAAAGGCGGAACATATAAAAAGCGGTCATAGCGGCGATTACCGTCATCACCCAACCCATTACAGGGCTGTATTGGAAGCAAGCTGCCAGAATCTCATCTTTCGAGAAGAAACCCGAGAATGGGGGGATACCCGCGATGGCGAGACAAGCAATCAGGAATGTCCAATGGGTAATCGGCATATATTTGCGTAATCCGCCCATAGCCGACATCTCATTGGAGTGTACCGCATGGATAATGCTACCGGCACCGAGGAAGAGCAGCGCCTTGAACATGGCGTGCGTGAAAAGGTGGAACATGGATGCCATGTATCCCAAACCGCCTTCATGAGGATTCATTGATGTACAAACTCCTAAGGCCACCATCATAAAACCAATTTGCGAGATGGTAGAGAATGCGAGTACACGTTTGATATCCGATTGTACACAGGCTACACTTGCTGCATAAAAGGCAGTGATTGCACCTACCCAGGCAACCATGTGCAACGTATTCGGAGCATATTCGATGAAGAGCGGAAACATACGTGCCACCAGATAGACTCCGGCAACTACCATCGTAGCCGCATGAATCAAGGCGCTGACAGGAGTAGGACCTTCCATTGCATCCGGCAACCAGATATGTAGCGGGAACATCGCACTCTTTCCGGCACCACCTACGAACATTAATCCGAGAGCTAATGGAAGCATGGCCGCTCCGCCGCTAACCAGCGATACCGTATCCGGAGTAAAACCGAACGTTCCTCCGTAATATCCGTAAATCAGGATACCGATGAGGAACCCTAAGTCTGCAAAACGAGTGACAATAAACGCTTTCTTGGAGGCGGAGATTGCAGCAGGTTTTGTATAGTAGAATCCGATCAGCAGGTAGGAAGAAACACCCACCAGCTCCCAGAAAATATACATCTGGAAAATATTGGGAGCTACTACCAGACCTAACATAGAAAAGGTGAACAAGGATAGAAAAGCGTAGTAACGCTGAAAACCGCGTTCGCCTTTCATATAGCCCATACTATAAATATGTACCATCAGCGATACTGTTGTGATGACCACCAGCATCATGACAGAAATCGGATCCAGCAATATACCCAGATCGATGTGGAGGGCTTCTGTGAAACGCAGCCATTCGAAATCGACAGGCATTATCCGGGCAAATACTCCGTCTACCCGGGGAGCTGAAAAATAAAGTCCTGCAGTGATATAGGCCAGGCCTGTTGTGACAGCCAGAGAGAGGCTGCCGATATAGCCGGCTGTGTTCGGACGGAGTTTCATCCCGAATAATCCGAGCACCAGGAAAGTGAGCATCGGAAGCAGGAGGATCGATATTGTATATTCCATAATCTGAAGTTTAGTCTTTCAATTTATTTAAATTCTTCACCTGAATATTCCGGATGTTCCGGTATATATTGATAATGATTGCTATGGCCACTGCTGTTTCACAGGCCGATATTCCGATA
>ERZ791569.677-NODE-677-length-17855-cov-2.869831_pt1 | contig 17855 bp, 11 predicted proteins | sample MGYA00509973_ERZ791569 | MGnify/ENA primary metagenome ERZ791569 (study PRJEB30046, sample SAMN00791902) | human gut metagenome | study: EMG produced TPA metagenomics assembly of the A metagenome-wide association study of gut microbiota in type 2...
GTATATACACCGTACCTTATACTATACTACCTTTGTCCTCCGAGAAATTAATCGAGTATATACTTTTTAAATTTAATCTATGAGGCAAGAGAAACTACTAAATCCAAAGCAAACTATGAAACATACGTTTGTAATCTCAGACGCTTTCTTTTCACAAAGTGCTAATTTGTTATTTTACTTATCATGAAAAATGTAATATTATTATCTTTGCTAATCCTTTTGTCCATTCCCCTTTCGGCACAACAGGAAAAAGTCTCCTTAGTCAACGACAGAACAGGTTCCAAGTTGCTTGTGAACGGTAAGTCTTTTATGGTGAATGGCATGAACTGGGATTACTTCCCAATCGGCACCAATTATTCATATTCCTTATGGACAAAGCCTGACGATATAATCAAGGCTGCTCTCGATACGGATATGTCTTTATTGAAAAACATGGGTGTAAACGCTATCAGACAACACATAGGCGTTCCACCCAGATGGGTAAAATATATCTATGAACAATATGGTATTCACACAATGATATATAGCTCCTTCGGACGCTATGGAGTAGCTTTGGACGGGGTATGGATGGCTAACACCGACTATTCCGACCCTAGAGTAAAAAAAGTACTTCTCGACGAGGCGAGAGAATTGGTAAAGGAATACAATAATACTCCTGGAATACTCCTCTATCTTCTTGGAAATGAAAACAATTATGGTTTATTCTGGCAAGGAGCAGAAACGGAAGATATTCCGGTAGAAGATCGTAAATCCACTATTCAAGCGGTTCACTTATATAAACTGTTCAACGAAGCGACTGTCGAGATGAAGAAAATGAATGCTTCAGCTCCTATAGCCATTTGCAACGGTGACCTTCTATTCCTTGATATTATAGCCAAAGAATGTAAGGATGTTGACATTCTGGGAATCAACTGCTATCGCGGTGACTCGTTCGGCGACTTGTTCAGCAGGGTAAAAGCGGAGTATGGAAAACCGGTATTGTTTACAGAGTTCGGATCCGATGCATTCAATGCCATAACTCAAAGTGAAGCACAAAAAGAGCAAGCAGACATTCTGTTGAAGAATTGGACTGAAATATATCTGAATGCGGCAGGACTAGGCAACAACAATAACTCACTCGGAGGTTTCACTTTCCAATTTGCCGACGGTTGGTGGAAATTCGGCCAAAATACTAACCTGAGCATACATGACACCAATGCATCATGGGCCAACGGCGGATATGTATTTGACTATGTGAACGGTGAAAACAATATGAACGAAGAATGGTTCGGTATATGCGCAAAAGGAACTCCTGACAGCAGGGGAATATACGAACTTTACCCGCGTGCCGCATACTATGTGCTGAAAGATGTCCACAAGATTAATCCTTATTCTCCCGGAAGTACCACCTCTTCGATAATAAGCAAACTTTCCGATATCAATGTAATGTCAGCCGTTTTATCCTCCAGAAGTGATAAAGCTGCCTTGCAAGGCGAAAAGACTCAGCTAATACGCCTGAGCGAACTGAGAGGTGACATAACTACCTACAATACAGGAGCAAAGAATACTACCACTCCAAGTTCCAGGCCGAAGAATCCGACAAGTTTCCCCAGCTTTAAAGGCTTTGACCATACTGAATCGTTCTACGTAGGCGTAGCTTCAAAACCGGCAGAGAATGTACAGGCGGAAGTCACTGTAAATGTTCTTGGAAATGTGGCAGAGAACCCGATAGACGAAATCTTTTATGAGAACAGAGGACGCTCCAGATATATAACGGACGAAAGCGGAGAAGTAGTAGATCTGGGTCCGTTGGAACGCTTAAGACTTTATAGTGCGAGTTTTGACTGGGATGGCAAACTTTTTAATCTGAAAACATTTTACCGCAAGGGACACTATCATTGGGGATACGAAGGAGACTTCTTTGGGTTGTATCCCGAAGCGAGCTACGGTGATAATATGGATATTTATGGTGGCGAAGCTCCTTTCGGAAGTGAAATTGAAGGTAAGAAATACTTCAAAGGGCTGAAAATTGCTTTCGGTCCCGAACTATGGTGGGGTGCAAACCCGGCTCTACTTGTCAAATACCAACGGAATATAGGTAAATATAACGTAGCAGGTATTTTCCATTATGATATAGACCAGCGTGAAGGAACGACTACTTCTTACGCCATACCCCGCCCCAAGAATACACGGGCCTCTCTTATGGTGGAAAGAAATTTCGGACGTTTCAATATTACAGCGGGCGGATTATGGTCAGGAACAACGCTTGTAGGACGGGAATTTCAAGCTACCACAGAATACAATAAAGAAGCTATCGTATATTCCGACGTAATAAAAACATCCGATACATTCGGAGGGAAGATGAAAGTGGTATATAGCGGAGGAAAGTTTAATGCCTATGCGCAGGGGGCGATAATGGGATTGGTAGCCAGTGGCGGAGCCGATTACACACAAACTTTAACAGGATGGAGGCTAAAAGATAGCGGTAGCGGAAATCAATCGAACGTCCTTGCCGGTTTTACTTATCAGATAGGCAACTTCCAGATTGCCCCTAATTTCCTGTGGCAGAAACCGCTTGTAGGTCCAATGCCTAATGGAATCGATGCTCCCGGAAGATTACGAAATATTATTGATGATCCTTTTGCTGTTAGGGATAACAGGGAGACAACAGCGGGAGAATTGTTGCTGACTTATGACCCGACACCCGCTACTTGGATGTACGACTGGGAGAATGACAATAACGAAGATGCACCGTTTGCCGCTTCACTTGGTTTCATTTACCGCCATCATCCCACTTCACAGGATGCAGCCATAGGTATACTTGCCAACGGGCGTTCTACCTTTGCTTTCGGAGGAGCTGCACCGGCTCATGATTTATGGGAAACAAACCTGAAAATAGCGTCTAGAATATCAAGAGATTTTGGTATCATATCAAGTGTCTACTGCGGTACCGCCCAAGCCAACGGAGATGATACCCGTTTAGTTAAGCGGGTAGGTGCAGACGCCAAAATGATTTATAAGAAACTGCGGCTGAACGCAATGGTGAAGTTTAATGACTGGGGACCGTACGACTATCACAGGGATTTTAACCTTACTTTCCCTTTCCAATGTATGTTAGACTTTTCGACCAGTCTCGCCAAGCCTAAATGGTTGGGCCCGGTATCCACTCGCGTAGGAATCAGAGGTACTTTCAGAACATTAGATCAATATTCTCCTCGTTACGTTGCCGGATATATACCGGACGGTTCCGGTGGTTTTGAACCAAGCACAGATATTGTAGGCGCAGGGCGTGGCAACGAATGGGAAATAAGAACCTACATTTCATTCAGCATTTTCTAATCTACGAACTAATTAATAAGATAGTTTTATGAATCACAAAATCAATATATCATGTAAGCTCTCTGTTGTCGCTGTTCTCTTTTCGTTGACAGGATGTACGAGAGATATAAATACGGATGTGCTGGCAACTTACCCAAACTTGTCTGATGTCTTTATCGATGAATTTGCATCCGACCTGCAATACCAGGCATGGGGAAAAGTAACTAATTTCGGGGTGGATACTGAAACCACCTACGACGGCACGTCATCTATGCGAATAGAAGTTCCCAATCCGAGTGATCCTATGGGAAGTTGGGCAGGAGGTACTTTCTATTCCGCTACAGGCAGAAACCTGTCCGGATATGACGCACTGACTTTTTATGCCAAGTCTTCCGTAGCTACCGCTATTGAAGTTGGAATAGGAAATTATGATACTACCGAATATCTGGTTCAAGTTAATGATGTCCAACTGAATACAAACTGGAGCAAGATTATCATCCCTATTCCTAATTCCGCAAAACTTTTATCGGAAAAGGGATTATTCTACTACTCCGCCGGTGCAGTAAATGACGAAGGCTACACCATCTGGTTCGATGAGGTCAAGTTTGAAAAACTCGGTACATTGGCTCATGCCAAAATAGAAGATATAGAGGTCCCCGGTTTTCCCGGAAAACTGACAATAGGAACTCTGACCGAGACTATCAATCTTCCGAACGGCATTAACCGTAAAATGCGGGTCTCTCCTAATTATTTTACATTCGAGTCATCTGACGCCAATGTAGCTTCGGTAACAAATGATGGTAACATAACCGTGCACAAAACAGGAGAAGCCGTTATCTCGTTAAAGGAAGCCGAAGGCGAAATAAAGGTACATTGCTACGATTTCGCTCCAACACCAACGAGAGACGAATCGGAAGTGTTATCTCTGTTCAGTGATTCTTATACTAATAAGATTTCCGCAAACTGGAATCCTAGATGGGAATGGTCAACAGCTGAATATACGGAAATAGATACCGGTGATAATCATATAGCACGGTATAGCGGTTTGAACTTTGTAGGTATTGTATTCAACAAAACTGCGGATTGTTCGTCAAAGACTCACCTCCACCTGGATGTATTATGCATGGACGAAGTAAGTGAAAGCACTATTATAACAGTCTCTATATACTATGGAACAACGGAAATAAAGCATCCGATAACATTGGAGAAATATCCTGATTTCAAATCAAAACAGTGGTTGTCACTCGATCTGGAACTTGAAAAAGAAAATAAACTAATACCACAATTGGCATTGGCATGTGATGACAACACCAGGAACATTCTTTTGGACAATATTTATTTCTATTAAAAATGATAACTTATGAAACCATATAAAACAATATTGCTTAGCTTGCTGATACTTCCTTTGCCACTGTTACTTGGAAGTTGCGAGAAAGAAGAAGAGATAGAAAACACCCGATGGGTATTGGTGTGGTCGGACGAATTTGACACACCGACTCCCGACAACAGACCCGATCCTTCAAAGTGGACGTATGAAAAAGGCGCTTCAGGATATGGTAATCAGGAACTTCAGAACTATACCGACAGAGTAGAAAACGCTTCATACACGACTCACAAAGGTTTAGGATGTCTGAAAATAACAGCTTTGAACGACAATTATGACGGAATAGCTTACTCTTCTGCCAGAATAAAGACCGAAGGACTGTTCGAACAACGATACGGACGTTTCGAAGCACGTCTGAAACTTCCGTACGGTCCGGGACTTTGGCCTGCATTTTGGATGTTAGGAGCAAACTATGCCACCGATGTATGGCCAAAATGCGGTGAAATAGATATTATGGAAAATAAAGGATACCAACCTAATATCGTATCAAGTGCTCTACATTTTCCGGGACATTCGGGTGGAAATCCCATAACACAGACTTTTGGCTATGAGGACCAACGTTTTGACACAGACTTCCACGTATTTGCCGTAGAATGGGATGAATCCAAAATAGACTTCTTTGCGGATAATGTACTTTACAAAAGAGTGAAAGCCGCTGATGTAACAGATGGCGAATGGATATTCGATCATCCATTTTTCATTATTCTGAATGTAGCGGTAGGCGGTACATTCGGTGGTAATCCCACAGCAGACACTGTATTCCCCCAAAGCATGTATGTAGATTACGTCAGGGTTTATCAGAAATCAACAGAAGTACAACCCGGAACTAATACCGGAGATATCTCTTCAAACGGTTCAATTCCCGGATGGGATTTTAACGGACCGGATTCTGATAAAGGACTTATAGAACCAGAATTAAAATGAATAACAATGTAACTGCTAAAGATTAAAATTATGAATTTAATAAAAATACAAAGATACTATTTAGGGCTTATGGCAGTCATAAGTCTTGGAGCGGTTTCATGTACGAACGAAACGGAATTTGCCAATTCGCTGGATAAAGGCGACATTGCTTTCTCAGCTCAAGTAGGAAAAACGATGAGCAGAGCCACAGAAAGCGCATGGGATGGTGACGAACTGATAGGTGTGAAAGCGGGAGAAACAGTAAAAACTTACAAAGTGACAACCAATGGAAAAATGTCGACTGAAGATACACCTTATACATGGGATGGCACAAGCTATGATCTGCTGGCATGGACTCCCCTCACAGCAGAACAGATAAACCTAACAGACCAAACTACCGAAGAAAAACTCTTCGACTGTGACTTATTGGCAAGTAATGCGAAAGTGGAAGCAAAGAATGTACATTTTGTATTCAGACACAAAATGACCCGTATGTGGTGGGAACTACAGAAATTTGAAGGATATAAAGATGAAGAAGTGAGCAACGCAAAAGTTTCGTTTATCGGTTATGGAAGTGTAACGTATACTAATGGAGAAATCACAACGGTAGGCGACGCTGACCAATTGATTTCTACTCATAACACAAAAGGAGAATATTATAGAAACGGTGAAGCTATGATGGTTCCTTGTGAAATGTGGGAGAAACCATTGATAAAAGTAGAAATAGGAGAAGATACCTATATCTATACTCCAAGTAAGTCCAACCCCAATGACGTCAATAAGAAAACCGGAGATTTGCTTCCCAATACATGGCAAAGATATTACTTGTCTGTCAGTAAAAAAGGACTGACTGTAGAAATGGAATCCGGAGAAATTAATTGGGATAATGAAAAGATCGATGACAATCAGATTACGGATGCTAAATTTAAGGCTATTATATCTGATGAAGTATCAAATTTGACCAATTGCCAGCTTGCAGGTTTGGAAAATAGCTTCATTGACAACGCGACCAACGGCTTTTCCATAACTTATAAAGAAACAAATGCAAGCGGAGGCATCGATTACGAAGGTCTATGTGACAGAGTACGTACAGTTAATACTCCAAACGGGACTGTCACTTTCACATTCTGCAATATCCGTTCTGATATCAAATTAACATATACTAAAGAATATATGGAAGTAGGCTATTATTTCTATAGTAACGGTACTTACGGGACAGATTACAAAGACGGTTCCACCTTAGGTATTATCTATAAGATAGGAAAACATGAGACGGATAACGTAACAAATTACGAAGGTACGGATATAGAAACCATTCATGGATATGTAGTAGCGCTAACTGATGAAACCAGCGATGAAAAGAGTAGTTTCAAATGGAAAGAAGGTAATGCAAACTTGTATGGGGCAGATTTTCCGGAACACGGCATAAGAGACGGAAAAACCACACAATATCTAGGATACCTTAACACTAAATATCTTATAGCAAAAGCAGCTGTAGCAGAGGATACAACAGTGCCGGCAGCCTCAACTTCTACCAGCAAAAACAGTAATTCACTTATACCCGGCACATCTGGTTGGTATTTACCCTCTCATACCCAATTAAGAGATCTAGCAACTCTTGCGGGTAAAACATTCACTAATTACAGCGCATTGAATGGCACATATTGGGACAGTACATTCGACAGTGACCCTAATGCTTATATAGTAGTTTTCAATGAAAATGGCGCAATAAGCAGTACTGATTTCTACAGGGCTGTAGATTCAGAACAAAAGGTTCGTCTTATTCTTACTTTCTAATTAATCATACAAATTATGAAACAAATATATTCACATATCAAACTGGCAGTCGTATCGCTATTAATATTTTCGGCTTGCACCCAAGACGAGATGTTACCTCAGATCGGAGAAAACGAAACCGCCGTTTCTGATGTTCTGACTATTCAAAACGTACATGTAGCAAACTTCAATACCGAAAGTAATAACACTACCCGTGTAATTAACGACGGTGTCACAGTTTTTTTCGAAGTAGGAAACAGCTTGGAAGATGTCAACGGTGATGAAATCGGTATTTTACTGATAGGCGAAGATGGAATCGGATTCGCCAATGAACCCTTTAAGTATATAAACGAAAACGGTGCAAACAAATGGGTTAGTAAAAACAGTGTGAGTTATACCAGCAAAATTAAAAAAGTCATCGCCTACTTTCCATACGCCCAAATAGTGAAAGATGGAAAAGAGTTTGTTCCTTCATCCGTTAATGAACTAAAAGAACTAAAGAAAGAGGAAGAAACAACGGAATTTAAAGACAAAGATTTGCTGATAGCAGAAATCAATGATATTCAATCCCATCAATTGACAATCAACTTTAAGCACGCCTTTTCATTGATAGCGTTCTCTGCGGAAGCGACCATTAAACTAGATGGCACGGAAGAGATTTCCTATTTATTAGATCTTTCCGATGTATCTTTCTCCATTGGCGACGAACTGTACACGCCCGAATCTATGAGCGGCAAGTACATCTGTCTTGTTGACGAAGAACAATTAGTAAAAAATGATTTTCGCTACTTCTACACGATTGATAATACAACTTATTCAAAGACGCTGAAAGATCCTATAACACTGGCAGCCAACCAATGTTACACTTTCCCTTGCCCAACATCCTCCGAAGGGACGGCAGATATTGCAGTAGGCGACTTCTACTGTACCACAGAAAGTAATAAAACAATCATTCTTCCAAGAAATGCAGCCGGTATTCCTACCGGGCTTACTTGCAAAGGAATCGTATTCCACATAATAGATGATTTTGAAACTTTTCAATCTACAAATGATTTAAACGGCTCCAATTTAAATGGATATCAAGAAAAACATGGCTTGGTAGTCTCTACAAAAAAAGGAAATAATTTTGGCACTGTGGCAGCAGCTGCTATAGAGCAAGCCTTTATTGATGGAAATGTAGAGAAATACACTGATACGGAAACATCAAACGGTTATAAATTGACACAAATTTTAGTAGGAACTGAAAATCTGGGATTTATCGCTTTGAATAATCATACTGAAAAATTAAACAATAGTACCGCTTGGTATGCTCCTTCGTTCAATGAACTTAAATACCTGATACAAGGTAAAAATACTCAAACAGGTTCCACATCGGGGCAAGAATACATCAACAAGCAATTGAAGAAAATAAATGCGGATGAACTGGCAGGCACAATTCCTTCTGTCACTTTTTACAATGGTACGGGAGACCATGGATTACGCCTTATGACGGGTGGTTCTGAAAATGGATGGCACGGTATACCTGGCGAAGCTTTTTATCCGATCTGTGCATTTTGATGCATTCACTCTCAAAACAAGAACCAACAAATATTATCAATAATAAAAGACGATTTATGAAGATAAACAAGTTATTATTTACCACAACACTGACAGCATTGGCATTAACAGCCTGCTCTCCGAAAGGAGCCAACTCAGATTCTGAGATAGAGAACAAAGTAGAAGCCTTACTGGATAAGATGACTTTAGAGGAAAAGCTAGGGCAGATGAATCAGTTGAGTCCGTGGGATCCTAACGAACTGGCAAACAAAGTTCGTAATGGAGAAATAGGTTCCATATTGAATTATATGAATCCCGAAGAAGTGAATAAAATACAGAAAATCGCAATGGAAGAGTCACGGTTAGGTATCCCCCTACTAGTGTCCCGCGATGTAATTCACGGTTACAAGACCATCTTCCCTATTCCATTGGGACAGGCAGCCACATTCAATCCTCAGATAGTAGAAAACGGAGCACGTGTAGCTGCCATAGAAGCTTCAGCTGATGGTATCCGTTGGACTTTTGCCCCCATGATAGATATATCACGTGACCCTCGTTGGGGACGCATAGCCGAAAGTTGCGGTGAAGATCCCTACTTGACTTCCGTAATGGGAGTAGCTATGATTAAAGGGTTTCAAGGAGATTCGCTGAACAGTCCGACTTCAATGGCGGCGTGTGCCAAGCACTTTGTAGCTTATGGTGCATCCGAAGGCGGTAAGGACTATAATTCTACATTTATTCCCGAAAGAGTACTGCGTAATGTATATCTACCTCCGTTCAAAGCTGCGGTAGACGCTGGTTGTGCCACTTTCATGACTTCGTTCAACGATAACGACGGTGTACCGTCTACGGCAAATAAATTTGTGTTGAAAGATATATTGCGCGATGAATGGAAATATGACGGTATGGTAGTAACCGATTGGGCTTCGGCTGCCGAAATGATCAATCACGGTTTCTGTGCAGATGGCAAGGAAGCTGCCGAGAAATCGGTAAATGCAGGCGTTGACATGGATATGGTGAGTGAAACGTTCATCAAAAACCTCAAGCAGTCTTTAGCAGAGAATAAGGTTTCCATAGAATCAATAGACGACGCCGTACGGAATATTCTCCGTCTGAAATACCGAATGGGCTTGTTTGAAAATCCGTATATTGTTACACCACAGAATGTGAAATATGCGGAAGAGCACTTGAAAATAGCAAAAGAAGCGGTAGAGCAATCCGTTATTCTCCTGAAGAATGACACACAAACATTACCGCTTACAAACAAAATCCGTACTGTAGCGGTAGTAGGTCCGATGGCTGACGCACCCTATGAACAGATGGGAACATGGGTGTTCGACGGTGAAAAAGACCATACTCAAACACCTCTCAAAGCTATCAGAGAAATGTATGGCGATCAGGTTAACGTAATTTTCGAACCTGCACTCGGTTATAGCCGTGACAAAAACCTAAACGGTATCGCCAAAGCCGTAAACGCGGCACGCCGCGCAGATGTAGTCCTTGCTTTTGTCGGTGAAGAAGCAATACTTTCGGGTGAGGCCCATTCTTTGGCAAACCTAAATCTTCAGGGAGCACAGAGCCAACTGATACAAGCACTGTCCACTACCGGCAAACCATTAGTAACCATAGTGATGGCAGGACGCCAACTTACAATCGCTGATGAAGTTGAAGCTTCGGATGCAGTTCTTTATGCGTTCCATCCGGGCACTATGGGAGGGCCTGCCATTGCCGACATCCTTTTCGGAAAGGTTAATCCAAGCGCAAAGACTCCGGTTACATTCCCCCGTATGACAGGTCAGGTACCTATATATTATGCTCACAACAGCACAGGTCGACCGGCCAACCCGAAAGAAATGCTCATTGATGAAATCCCTGTCGAAGCGGGGCAAACATCTGTTGGCTGCCGTTCCTTCTATCTCGATGCCGGGGCTTCTCCCTTGTATCCGTTCGGCTACGGATTGTCTTACACGACCTTTGAATATAGCAATCTGAAGTTAACTTCCGACAAACTTGCTATTAACGGCGAGATATCAGTCACGGTAGATCTAAAGAATACAGGAAAGTATGACGGCACGGAAGTTGTACAACTTTACATTCAGGACAAGGTAGGCTCTGTAACCCGTCCGGTAAAGGAACTGAAGGCTTTTCAACGTGTAGAACTCAAAGCCGGAGAATCAAAGAATGTTTCATTCTCTCTGCCTGTTTCAGAACTGGCTTTCTGGGGCTATAATATGACTTACAACGTAGAACCGGGAGATTTCAAATTATGGGTAGGAACAAACAGCGCTGAAGGTTTATCTGCCGACTTTACCGTATCGGCTTTATAAACAATCCTCAAAGAACATAAAAACATAGATAATAAAAAAGGTGTATCGCTTTCGCAATACACCTTTCTGTTTATTTAGAAATACTTTTTATTATTTCTTTCCTTCCAACTGTTCTTTCAATGCAGCAAGAGCGTCGATATCGCCCAGCGTAGTTGAAGCAGCCTGGTTCTGGATCATCGGAGAATCTTCTCTCTTGTTGCTAGAAGATGACTTCTTAGCACCAGAAGCAGCTTTCTTTTCTGCTCTTTCTTCAGCCTTAGCTACATCTTCGAAGATACGGCTGTGAGACAGGATGATTCTCTTAGCGTCTTTGTTGAACTCGATCACTTTGAATTCAAGTTTCTCATCCAACTGTGCTTGTGAACCGTCTTCTTTTACAAGGTGTTTCGGAGTTGCGAAACCTTCTACACCGTAAGGAAGAGCTACAACAGCACCCTTATCCAACATTTCGATGATTGTACCTTCGTGTACAGAACCTACAGTGAACACAGTTTCGAATACATCCCAAGGATTTTCTTCGAGTTGTTTGTGGCCAAGGCTCAAACGACGGTTTTCTTTGTCGATTTCCAATACCTGAACTTCGATGTCTGCACCGATCTGAGTGAATTCAGAAGGATGTTTCACTTTCTTAGTCCAAGACAAGTCAGAGATGTGGATCAATCCGTCTACACCTTCTTCGATTTCTACGAATACACCGAAGTTAGTGAAGTTACGAACTTTTGCTGTGTGCTTAGAACCTACAGGATACTTTTCTTCGATAGTTTCCCATGGATCTTGTTTCAGTTGTTTGATACCCAAAGACATCTTACGTTCTTCGCGGTCCAAAGTCAGAACTACAGCTTCTACTTCGTCGCCTACCTTCATGAAGTCCTGAGCAGAACGCAGGTGCTGGCTCCAAGACATTTCTGAAACGTGGATCAGACCTTCTACGCCCGGAGCAATTTCGATGAACGCGCCGTAATCGGCCATAACCACCACTTTGCCTTTTACCTTGTCGCCGACTTTCAGTTCGGTATCCAGGGCATCCCACGGATGCGGAGAAAGCTGCTTCAGACCCAGAGCGATACGTTTTTTGGCATCGTCGAAGTCGAGGATCACGACATTGAGCTTTTCGTCCAGGTGAACGATCTCTTCGGGATGGTTCACGCGGCCCCAACTCAGATCGGTAATGTGGATCAAACCGTCTACGCCGCCCAGGTCGATGAATACGCCGTAGGAAGTGATGTTCTTGACGGTACCTTCGAGAATCTGTCCTTTTTCGAGCTTGGACATGATCTCCTTCTTCTGCGCTTCGAGCTCGGCCTCGATCAGTGCTTTATGCGAAACAACCACGTTGCGGAACTCCTGGTTGATCTTCACGACCTTGAACTCCATGGTCTTGTCCACGTATACGTCGTAGTCGCGAATGGGTTTCACGTCGATCTGCGATCCGGGCAGGAACGCCTCGATGCCGAACACGTCGACGATCATACCGCCCTTCGTGCGGCACTTGATGTAACCCTTGATGATTTCGTCCTTCTCCAGCGCTTCGTTGACACGGTCCCACGACTTGAGCTGCCGGGCTTTCTTGTGCGAAAGGGCCAGCTGGCCGTTCTTGTCCTCGGCCGACTCCACGTAGACTTCGATCTTGTCGCCTACCTTCAGGTCGGGGTTGTAGCGGAACTCCGATACGGGGATGATACCCTCGCTCTTATAGCCGACATTGACGATAACCTCGCGCTTGTTGACGCCCGTTACGGTTCCCTCGACCACTTCGCCGACGTTGACGTTCGAAAGCGTCTTGTCGTAAGCCTCGGTGATCTGGGCTTTGTCCTGGTCGTACACGCCCAGGTCGTTTTCAAAGGCGTTCCAGTCGAAATTTTCGTTTGCAACTACATTCTTTACTTCTTCCATTGTGGAAATTTTTGCGATACAATCGCTCGTTAATTGGTTAATATTAAAAGTTATAGCCCTCGCTTACGGCATCATTGCACGCGCGCGAAGGCTACAAAGGTAATTCTTATAATTCAGAATTCAAAATCCGGAATTCAGAATTATTCAGTTTACAGACAAAACCCGGCTCTGCAAAATCCCAAATTATGAATTCCGAATTATTTTCTGCCGCGGCCTGTTGTCCGGAGTCAGCGGACCGTCATCCTGCAACTCTTCGAGCAGCACGCCCGCGACCGCCGTTCCCGTAAGTTTCCCGTCGGTGTAGTTCAGGTCCTTGTAATTCCTGTAAACATAGTCGCTGACCGCAACTTCGTACACCTTGCCTTCGCGCAACTTCGGGAAACGCACGTCGAGGGCGTTGTCCGCAGCGTCGGTCACGATGACGTAGGGCGTCGTCGAGATCAGGTCGATCCGGTGCGCCTCCTTGCGGTTCTCCTCGTCGTTGTACTTCGAGAGGATCATCCGGCGCATGTCGGCCGGAGTCATCCGCATCGTGGCGATCTCGGTTCCGAACGGCTCCAGGTCGTACACCTTCGCCGCACCGACCCCGCCCGCCGGAATCGAGTCGAGGCGCACGCCGCCGATGTGGTAAAACCCGACGTCGGCATCGGCTTCGTCGGCCACCGACGCGGCCATCCAGTTGGCAAGGCCCCACTTGTCGGCCGGTCCGGCGAACGCTCCGACGGGCTTGTTCAGCTCGGGATCGGCATAGTAGCGGTCCACCTCGGCCTGATACGACGCATCGGGCGCATAACCGTCCAGCGGCACGAGGCGCGATTCGATGCCTTCGATCTTCCCGCCGCGGAACCGGACCGCCGTAACGCCCACGTTTTTAAGATATTTCCCGGTCTGCGTCAGGAGCGTGCCGTTCACCAGCGAATCGACCTTCACATGGGTATGTCCGCCGATCACCACGTCGAACCGGGTCTCCTTTCCGAGCAGCTCCACATCTCGGTCGTCGCCCATGTGCGACACGAGCACCAGCAGATCGACCTTCGGACGCAATTCGGCGGCATACTTCATCGCCATCGCCTGCGGATCGGGAAACTCCAGTCCCTCGAAGCTCGACGCATTGCCCGCAGGATGCCCCGGGCCTTCGTAGTTGGTCACCACGCCGACGAAACCGATGCGGATGCCGTCCTTGTCCAGAACGACATAGGGCGGCAGCTGCGGAAAGGTGCAGGTGTCGCTCGTCACGTTGGCGCACACCACCTCGAACGCCATGCTGTCGATCATGCGGCCCAGAAACGCCTGCCCGTGGTCGAACTCATGGTTGCCCAGCGTCGCCACGTCGTAGCCGAGCCGGTTCATCAGCGCGATCATCGGCATGCCGGGCGTCGCGGCCATGTCCACATAGGCGTTTCCGGTCCAGCGGTCTCCGGCATCGACCAGCACCACCAGCTGCGCGGTGTCACGACAGTTCTCCACGGCCGCAACCAATCGCGGAAAATTCTGAATCTTGGCGTGCATGTCGTTCGTCGAGAGCAGCACGAGCGTCCGTTCACGGGGTGCGCAGGCCGCAGCCGCAGCCGCAAGGAGAATCAGGCCCGTCCGGAACATTCCTTTCATATTCGTCGGCATTGTTTTTCTTTATGGATGAAGATTTGCCAAAAGTACAAATAATTCCTATCTTTACGAATCGAACATTGTAAAAACTTTTCCATGAACGATACGATCAAAGTCATCTGCGAAAACGGCTTCGGCGAACTGGAGGTCCCGATGGGAACCCCGCTGCTGGAGGTCGCCGAACGCCTCACGCCCGGCCTTCACCCCTTCCTCGCAGCCTTCGTCAACAACCGCATCAAGGAGTTGAGTTACAAAATATATGCCCCGGTGACGATCCGTTTCGTCGACATCACCTCCTTCGCCGGCATCCGCGTCTACCAGCGCACCGCGTGGTTCCTGCTGCAAAAGGCCGTCAAGGACCTCTACCCGGGGCAGACGCTCCACATCCGCCACTCGATGGGCCAGAGCGGGTTCTACTGCGAGATCGACGGCATCGACGAGTTCACCCCCGATGAAAGTTCCTAAAGCGGTGATGTATTTAGTCATTCCAACAATAATTAGTCAGTTAATAACAATTATTTATAATTGGGCTGATATCTTTTTTGTTGGACAACTAAACGATACATTTCAAATGGCTGCTATTACTATTTGTTACCCAGCTTTTATGATGACAACTGCCCTTTCTAATTTGCTTGGTATCGGTGGTGCAAGTGCCATATCTAGAGCTCTTGGCAATAATAATTATGATAAAATTAAAAAAATATCTACGATGAGTCTTTTATTATCAATTATTTTATCCATTATATATTCTTTAATCGTATTCGTATTAAACAAACCACTTCTATATTTGTTAGGTGCTGACAATGATACCATTCATTTTGCTGAAGAATATTTATTTTGGGTAGTTATAATCGGTTCCTTACCATCTGTTGTAAATTATAGTCTTTCTCATTTAATTAGAGCAACAGGAAAATCTCAATCTGCAAGTATTGGTATTGCTATGGGAGGAATTATAAATATAATTTTAGATCCTCTCTTTATTTTTGTTTTTAAATTAAATGTAACTGGTGCTGCAATTGCTACCTTCATCTCTAATTTGCTTGCTTGTATATACTTCATCGTTTATTTAATAATTACTAGAAAAACTTCTATTCTAAATTTTTCACTTAAAAATTTAAAATGGAAAGATAAAGTAATTTTTGATATTATATCTTCTGGTCTTTCAAGCTTTTTTCTATCTTTGATGGCTCTTTTTAGTAATGCTTCTATTAACAAATTAATGTCTAGTTATAGTGCCTCAGCAATTTCAGGGGTTAATATTGCTAAAAAAGTTGATCTTTGTATTATTGCCTTTGCTCAAGGTTTTGCCCAAGGTATCCTTCCACTTATTGGATATAATTTTGCGGCAAAAAATGATAAACGTATGAAGAAAATTATTCGCTTTAGTATGATTGTATCTATTACGTTTGCAGGAATATGTGTTATTCTATTTAGTATTTTTCCTAAACAAATTGTTTCCATTTTTATTAAGGATGAACAAACAGTTACATATGCTAGCAATTTTTTAAGAATTTTATGTATAAGTATGCCCCTTACTTCAATGATTTTTATTTTTAATACTATTTTTCAAGCAACAAAACAAACTATTCGTGCTTTAATGACGATTCTTCTTCGTAAAGGATTGATTGATATTCCTCTTATGATTTTACTAAATCATTATATTCCTATATATGGTATTGTAATTTCTCAACCGATTGTTGATTGTTCTGCTTCTATCATTGCCATTATTTTATACATTACTTTTATTAAAAAACAAAAGATGCAAAATAATAACTAACTGATAAGTATCAGTTTCAGTTTACTATTTTGCATCTTTTTATTTTCGCTTAGATTGAATTTTATAGGCAATATATCTTATTAATCTTCTTGGAGCAAATCTAGTTGCAAAAATCATTAATCTATTATTAAAACCATATATAGCAACTACCTTATTCTGCATCATCTTCTTATATCCATATTTCGCAACTTTTTGAGGTGAAGCTGGTTTTAAATTTTTTAATAAATTGCTATCATTGGCACTTGCAACATCAAAAAAATTAGTTTTAGTCGTTCCAGGGCAAAGAGCAGTAACTGTCACCTTTGCTGTTTTCAATTCTTTGCTTAAAGCCTCACTAAATGATAACACAAATGATTTAGTAGCATAATAGGTTGCCATTAGTGGTCCTGGAATAAATGATGCAATTGAAGCAACATTCATAATTTTGCCAAAACCATACGCTTTCATATCTTTAGCATATAAATAACATAAATCAATTAAACTAATAATATTAATATGAACCATGTTATGATTCTTAATCATAGAACTATCTAAGAATTCACCATAATCGCCAAATCCAGCATTATTTATTAAATAATCCACTCGACAACCCAATTCTTTGGTCTTTTGATAAATTTCAGTAGCCACATTATGGATAGTCAAATCAGCTACAATTACTTCAATCTTAATATTATACTCTTTTGTTAAATTATCCTTTAACTTGATTAATACATCTTTACTTCTAGCTACTAAGATTAAGTTATGATGATTTTTAGCAAATATTTTTGTTAGTTCAAGTCCAATACCTTTACTAGCACCAGTTATTAATGTATAACCTTCTTTCATTTTATGCTGGATCTACCTTTTTATAATTTGCAATATATACTTTTTCTATTGTTTTTTCCTCTTTTTCCCAATAATTATACGTATCTTTTCTCTTAAATATTGCATATTGTATTTGATTTCTTTCTTCAAAACCTAAAAATTCATAACCAGCAACTCTCATTGAATCAAATTTAGATGTTGGATGCTTTAAAATTACGCCAGGTATATGATCTAAAGCATATTTTACTCTAAAGGATTGCCAGTGGTAGACAGTTTCAGATGTTAAATAAAACAATTTAGATGTATCTACCAAAGCAGCCCATGAAGAATGAAAAAATTCATCAGCATGATTGTAAGGATTAAAACATGTGCACCCTTCATCGTTACGCCACCAAGCAAAAAAAGTAATTAAAAAATTTAAGAAATCAATAAATTTGTTATTTTTAAAACAGTATCCAATAAAAGTATTTTCAGGTTGATTTTCAATTGTACCTTTTTCTTGTGGCGTTAAATAATATTTATGAAAGGAAAATCCCATTGCATAGCAACTATC
>ERZ791569.703-NODE-703-length-17284-cov-3.699576_pt1 | contig 17284 bp, 11 predicted proteins | sample MGYA00509973_ERZ791569 | MGnify/ENA primary metagenome ERZ791569 (study PRJEB30046, sample SAMN00791902) | human gut metagenome | study: EMG produced TPA metagenomics assembly of the A metagenome-wide association study of gut microbiota in type 2...
ATGAGGCAAAGTCAAGTTTTTGCGGGTTTATTTTTCAATTTTTCTTATTGTATCACACCGGTTGTATCCGGTGATTTTTTTCAAAGAAAAGGCTTTATTTACTTGCTTTCAGCACGTTTTATATGTAACTTGCAAGCTCTAAGAAACGGAGTATATTCTTCAATAATTTTTAAAACAAAAGTCGGCAATGAAAGTAACCTTGACGAAGGAAGATCAAGACCACAGAACAGAAACTATCAGTACTTGCGAAGCGGAAGCGTTTATCAGCAAAATCAAGTCGGAAACCAAAGGAAAGTATGTCAGCGGATTGCGTACCATGCTGGAATATACAAGCGGCAACAGCGGGGGACATTACGAACACATAGACCGCCTGCCACGCGTCTGTCCCGCACTGGAATACGGACGTACACGCGAGGGCGAGCGGAGAGTGAAACGTTACAACGGCATTGTGCTGCTGGAAGTGCGGAACCTTTCCGGACTGTCGGAAGTGGAGCCGGTGAAAGAACAGGTGTCATTATTGCCGCAGACCTATGCCGCATTTGCCGGAAGCAGCGGCCGAAGCGTGAAGATATGGGCGTTGTTTGCCTTGCCCGACGGGAAACTGCCGCAACGCGAGGAGGAAATCAAGCTGTTCCATGCACATGCTTACCGCATGGCGGTGCGGTGCTATCAGCCTATACTGCCTTTCCCAGTTGCCTTGAAAGAGCCTTCGCCTGCCGATACTTTCCGGATGACGCTGGACGAGCGGCCTTATCTGAATGTGGATGCCGTACCTTTCTGTTTGGAGCAACCGTTGACAATGCCCGGCGAACAGACCTTCCGCCAGCACCGCCTGACAGAGAAAAATCCTTTGCAGCGCCTGCAACCCGGCTTCGAGGCTTCGCAGACCTTCACTCTATTGTTTGAAGCCGCCCTGAACCGGGCGCTGGACGAGACGGAGGACTGGCAGCGCGACCGGGACGACCTTCACCCGTTGCTTATCCGCATCGGTGAACAATGTTTCAAAGCCGGTATTCCCGAAGAAGAAGTGGTGCGGCAGGTGATGATACACTATTACCGCCAGGCGGACGAGCAGACGGTGCGCATCACGTTGCACAATCTGTATCAAGAATGCAAGGGCTTCGGAAAGCGGAAGCTGCTGACTCCCGAACAATTGACCGCCCTGAAGTTGGACGAGTTCATGGAACGGCGCTACGAATTCCGGTACAACCAACTGATGGGTGACTTGGAATATCGCCAGCGTGATTCTATCCATTTCTATTTCAACGTAATGGACCAGCGGGCGCGCAACAGCGTGGCAATGGACGCCTTGCTGGAAGGGCTGCGGGTATGGGACAGGGACGTGAACCGTTACCTCACTTCCAACCGCGTGCCGCTGTACAATCCGGTGGAGGAATATCTGTACGGTACCGGGCATTGGGACGGGAAGGACCGCATCCGCGCGCTTGCCGACCTGGTGCCATGTAACAATCAGTATTGGCGGGAGCTGTTCTACCGCTGGTTTCTCAGTATGGTGGCGCACTGGCGGGGGCTGGACAAGATGCACGCCAACAGCACTTCCCCGCTTCTGATTGGTGCGCAGGGCTACCGTAAGTCTACCTTTTGCCGCATCCTTCTGCCGCCCGAACTTCGCTTCGGCTATACGGACAGCCTGGACTTCAAGAGCAAGCGGGATGCGGAGATGTATTTAGGCCGCTTCCTGCTGATCAACATTGACGAGTTCGACCAAATAAACCCCGGCCAACAAGGATTCCTGAAACACTTGTTGCAGAAGCCTGTCGCTAACCTGCGCAAGCCTTACGGAAGCAGTATCCAAGAGATGCGCCGCTATGCTTCGTTCATCGGGACGAGCAATCACAAAGACCTGCTGACGGACACCAGCGGCAGCCGCCGTTTTGTGTGCATCGAAGTGACGGCACCCATTAATACGAATGTGACGATAAACTACCGGCAACTCTATGCGCAGGCGATGCACGCCCTCCAAAAAGGAGAACGTTACTGGTTTGATGATGAAGACGAGGCTGTTTTGAAGGAAACTAATCGTGAATTCGAGCAAATAAGTCCGGTAGAACAACTTTTTCATTGTTACTTTCGTTTACCGGAAACGGTAGAGGAAGGGGAATGGATGTCACCCATGCAGATATTGGAATTCCTACATTCCAAAAACAAGGAAGTGAAGCTCACAGATGGTAGCGTGAAGCATTTCGGGCGCATACTGAAGAAAAACAATCTGGAATGTATGCATACCCGGAAAGGGGTGGTGTATAAGGTGGAAAAGTTTTAATATTTTATTTTTTTGTGTGATGACCCATGTTTTGTCATCACCTCTCATAACGGTTGTCATAACATGACAACCGCTTTATTTTTAGATAGTTAGGATGGAATGTGATGTGTGATGAGAAATTTCTGTTTTTCTTTTATTCCTTTTAGCGGCGGTTATATTGAATAATCAAAGTCGTTTTCTTTAGTCATTTCTTTTTTTAGGGTAATCTCATTCTCCATTCTTTTGATGGCTGTATTGAAGAAAAAGTCAACCATGGGAGCTGTGTTGCGTTCGTTGCGACAGGCTTTAAGTGCAGCGATATATTTTTCCCTTTCTGTGCTTTCAATAAGAATCATCGGTTGCTCTAATTTGACTAAAATGAAATTTGAAAGCAGACGACCCAAGCGTCCATTTCCATCCCGGAATGGATGTAGGAATATGAAATGTTTGTGAAACTGTGCTGCGATTTCTACCGGATGTACCGGTCGTTCTTCGATAGCTTTCTGTGTGGCTTCCATCAATTTCGGGACACGAGTTATCAGCTCTTTATGGTCTCCAAAGATGGTGTCCCCGGCTCCCATGTCAGTGTTCGTATATTCTCCCGGTACTGCATCTTTATATCGATATGTCAGCGTATGCTCGGTTAAAATTCGATGCGTATCTTTGACTAATTGCTCTGTAAGTGGTTGGTCTGTTTGTCCCATTAGGAATTCATACGCTTTAAAGTGATCCAGCATCTCAAATGCTTCAAGGAGGGTCCTGCCTTGCGGTATCAGTCCCAGACCTTTTTCTTTCAAAGCCCTTGTATCGTCTACAGAAAAGGTGTTCCCTTCAATCGCGCAACTGTGGGCTGAAAAGAGTATTTCATTATACTCTTTCAAATCTTCAGCATTGAATTTGTCAATGACCTGTTGCCGGTATTCTTTCAGCAGGGTGTCATACCTGATAATCTCTCTCTCAAACATGATTGTTAGGATTGATTTTATTACTTTGCAATATCACTTTGCAAAGATATAAATAGAAAACGTTACTGTAATATAGTACAGTAAATAAATTTATCGCATTACATCAGTAAATCTACCGGGACATGGTGATGATGAAAAACTAAAACTGAAATCCTTTAAGTGTTTGTAAACGTTAAATGCATGGAAAGAACAATCGATGGGACGGAAAACACAGGATTAGGAACGGATAGCAAAGTGGTGGCAGGTCTATGATTGTACATTTGTCGAATGAAAAAAAATATTGTAGCATTTATTGTTTTCTTGGGGATAATAGGTATTGCCTCTCGTAGTGAATTCAAAAATGAAGGAGGAGGGGAAGTGCCTTTTACTATCAATCCACTGGATAGAAAATTAGTATTATCTGTACAATTGGATGATAGTATAAAGGCTAACTTGGTTTTTGATACCGGATTACTTGATGAAGCTGTTTCTTTAGATTTTACATTTTGTTCAGAACATTCCTCTATATTGAAGAAACAGCCTTTGGATAGTATATCGCCTGCCGGTTCTGCTTGGAGCTTGATGAGTGCAGTTGCCCAAAATTATAGTGTAGCTCCTGCTGTTAAATTAGGAAAGATTCCTTGTTTTTATGAAGGGATGGTAGTGTACAACTGGAAATGGTATATGGCGACTACAACAGATGGCATTTTTAATATTCCGCCAAATGATACGACTCATGTTTGGGAACTTAATTTTGAACATAATTATCTGAAAGTTCATCTTTCGCAAGATTTTGCAATGCCGGAGAACTGCTTTACTTTTCCATTTATGAGAAAAAAGGCTTCCCAACCGTTCTTAATAAAGTTGCCGATAAAAGTAGAGTGTGCAGGTGGAGATACTTTGACACTGAACCGCTCTTTTGTGATAGATACCGGAATACCTTGGGATATAGTATTGATGCGGCGTGCAAAGGAACTCTCCTTTTTAAATAGACAAAAAGACGCTGTATGGACAAAAAATATGGCAAATTATTACCGACATTATACTGTACGTGCTAATGTGTTTGAAACAATGGAGATTGATTCTTTACGTATCTATACATTTGACTCTGTGAACCGTATGTATTATAATTATTTAATCGGTTTAAATTTTTTAAAACGTTTCAATGTCTTTTTTGATATGAAGAATCAACGGTTAGGATTACAGCCTATTCCTAATTTTCAACGAATCGTTAATCCTTTGCGCAAGAGGTTTCATATCGGTTTTACCCGTACGGCAAACGGTAAGATAATTGTGTCGAAAGTCGCTGATTATGAAGAAAACTATTTTAAAACGGCGGGTTTCCAAGAAGGTGATGAGGTGATAACTGTGAATGGAAAGCCCTTTAATAAATTGGCGCCGGAAGATGATGCGGAGTTAGGAGAACAGGAAGTGTTGCATTATGATATTCTGCGCGGTGGGCATCCCATGAAAATAACGGTTCATGTGGATAAAAATGAAGTGCAGGGAGATTAGATTTGATATAAAGTCTCTATCGGCTAACCTACGATAAATTGTTAATGATGAAAATATTAATTACTCTATTTTTACTTTTGTTCTTTTCAACAAGAACATGTTTGGCTCAATCAATACAAGATAACGAAGTGACAGATAATGAAAATAGCTTACTTTGGAAAATCTCCGGTAATGACTTGCAGCATGATTCATATCTTTTGGGAACAATGCACAATGTTGAGCGCACGTTCTTGGATAGTATTTCGGGATTTAGAAAGGCCTTTAAAGCTGCTAAACAGATAGCTATAGAATGTGATATCTTTACACAAGATATTAATAATCGTTCTAAACCTAAAGAACTAAAAGATTATGTCTTTATGCCAAATGATACTTCCAAAATAATAAGAAAATCCATTTTATGGAAACTCTTGAAAGTGTTGGACAAAAATGGGCTGAATATGACTCACTAAACTACATGATGGATTTACATTATCAGGCTAAAACTTTACAAACACATTAAAACACCCTAATAGCATACGCTCTTTTCTGAATCAAATGAAGATGTATTACTTTAAACAAGAGTTAAATCATTTGATGATGGATTTTTTAGCTAAACAAATAGGAATTGACGATGAACCCGAATTTGTACTTGACCGTTATAAGCATACTGAATTTTTACTCGTTACTACTCGAAATGAAGAATGGATGAAAAATCTTATTCCAATGATTCATGAAGATTCTTCGCTAATAGCGGTTGGGGCAACGCACCTTATTGGCATCAACGGATTAATTGCAAAGTTAAGAAATCTTGGATATAATGTTGACCCCATGAGATAAGCTTTTTATTATGCTGTATCTGATAGATGTATATATGCCATGAATTGTGCAACATCAGGCATTGCAATTTGTAGGATTGCTAATACTATCTGTTTGTAAATGTTAAATGTACGGAAAGAACAATCGGTGGGACGGAAAACACAGGATTAGGAACGGATAACAAAGCGAGGAAAAGCGTTTGAGCGTAGTTTTGTACACGAAATATAGAACGAAACCCGGAACGATTATGGATATAAATGCTTTGTCTTTTATTTCGTATGCAGTGTGTACGGCAGCTACTGTCCAAACAGCTATGGCAGGACATGTGGAACACAAACAAACCAATATATTGTTTTGCATTGCTGATGACGCAGGGCACATGAGTGCTTATGGAACTCCCTGGCTCAATACGCCGGCTTTTGACCGCGTGGCAGGCGAAGGTATTCTTTTTAATAACGCTTATACTTGTAATGCCAAGTCGGCGCCTTCGCGGGCGGCTATCATTACCGGACGTAATTCGTGGCAACTGAAAGAGGCATGTAATCATTGGCCGAATTTTCCTGTTGAATTTAAGTCTTATCCCGAAGCTTTGGCTGAAAACGGTTATTATGTGGGCTGCACCGGTAAAGGCTGGGGACCCGGCGTTGCCAATGATGCCCATGGCAGAAAGAGAGAGATTACCGGAAAAGGATGGAACAAAAGAAAGCTGGAACCGCCTACTGCCAATATCTCCAAAATAGATTATGCCGCAAACTTTGAGGATTTCATGAAAGACCGTCCCAAAGATCGCCCTTTCTGTTTCTGGTATGGCGCATTGGAACCGCATAGAAGTTATGAATACGGCTCATCTGTGCGTGCCGGAAAACGGACGGAACAGATAGATGCAGTGCCGGAGTACTGGCCCGATAATGAGTTGGTGCGTACAGACATGCTGGACTATGCGTTGGAGATTGAACATTTTGACAAACATCTGGGACGTATCCTGCAGACATTGGAAGAGGAGGGGGAATTGGAAAATACAATTATTGTAGTAACCTCTGACCATGGCATGCCTTTTCCCCGGTGCAAGGGACAGGAATACAACAACTCCAATCATGTACCTATGGCGGTGATGTGGAAGAACGGTATCAAGAAACCGGGCCGGACGGTAGATGACTATATAAGTTTGATTGATATTGCTCCTACTTTACTTGAAGCGGTAGGGGTGGAACAGGACAAAACCGGAATGAAACCTATTACGGGAAGGAGCTTCATTGATATTCTGAAAAATAAAAAGACCGGTACGGATCGTGGGTTTGTAATGATTGGCAAGGAACGCCATGATGTAGGACGCCCTGATGATCAGGGATATCCTATTCGCGGAATGATACGAGGAGACTATTTGTACCTGAAGAATTTTGAGACGGAGCGCTGGCCGGCGGGAAATCCGGAAACTGGTTATATGAATGTGGATGGCAGCCCGACTAAAACAGAGGTCTTGAAAGCAAAACATAATAAGGAGACGGCTTATTACTGGCAACTGTCTTTTGGCAAACGTAAGGCTGAAGAGCTCTATAATATCCGGAAAGATCCTGACTGTATGGTGAATCTCGCGGAAATGCCGGAGTATGAAACCCTGAAAAGGAAGCTGGAGAAGGAAATGACTCTCCGATTGGTGGAACAGGAAGATCCCCGTATGTTTGGAAGGGGAGGACTTTTTGACAAATATCCTGATATGAGTCCGGCGCATCAGTTCTGGAATCGCACTGAGGCGGGAGAAAAAGTACGTTCCGGATGGGTAAACCCTACTGATTTTCAATAGGCAATAATCATATATCTTTAAAAGTTAATCATGAAAAATATCAAATTAGTATTCTGTATCGCTGCACTGTTGCTGTTTATAGGAAGTACGGCATGGGCGAAATCAAAAGAAAAGGAAATCAAAATTTCCGCAAAGTCTCTCAAAGATAACAAGTCGATGGCAGAGATATAACAAAGATGCCTGAAACAGAGCTCAATGAACAGCGGAAACATATGGGCATGGTTTTCCAGTATTCAGCACTGTTTGACTCCATGAATGTCAAGGAAAACATTGCATTTGGGCTGAGGATGCATACAAAACTGTCAGAGCCTGAGATTGATCAGGCGGTCAAGGAAAAACTTCATCTGGTGGGACTTGATGGAACAGAAGAACTGATGCCGTCAAACTTGTCCGGGGGCATGAAGAAACGTATAGGGCTGGCAAGAGCTATCGTCCTTGAACCGGAAATCATCCTGTATGACGAACCGACAGCAGGCCTTGATCCCATCCGTTCAACGGATATAAGTTTATTGATAAAGAATATGCAGGAAAAGCTGCATGTTACAAGTGTTGTAGTAACACATGATTTAAAATCAGCGGAGCTTATAGCTGACCGGATGGCGTTTCTTTATGAAGGATCTTTCCTTGAAATCGGAAAACCTTCTGCGCTTTACCAGTCAAAAGATCCGAGAATAAAACAATTCATGAATGGATTGCCGTCTTCGCCGGATATAGAGAAAGAGGGGGATGAATGATGAAGTGGACAACTGAAGCGAAAGTAGGGGCTTTTTCGCTCGCAGGAATCATTTTGTTTACAATAATCATTGTCCATTTAAGCACTCTGGTTATTTTTGGCAGAAGCGGTTTTCTTGTAACAGGTTATTTTAAAGAAGCGGAAGGCATCGAAAAAGGAAACCCGATCCATTATGCTGGCGTAGAAGTCGGCATGGTCGACAACATTGCAGTTAAAAACGGCGAAGCGGTATTATCGCTGCGCTTCTATAATGATGCCAAGATTCCTAAGGATGCTGAGTTTACCATTCAAACCAGCAGTGTCATGGGCGGAAGATTCATCAAGGTTTCCGGAGGCCATCAGGACCGCGGATATCTCCAGAACGGTATGACCGTAGAAGGTGTTGCCAGCCCGGGAATTGACCAGGCAATGGATAAAATGGATAAGCTCATTAATTCAGCGCAGATGATGCTGAACGGCATCAATGAAATTGTTGCAGATCCTAATGCGCAGAGAAATGTAAAGAACAGCATCAGTAATTTCGACGCCATTTCCCAGAATCTTGCCATTTTGACATCCCAGGGCATACAGACCGCTTCGGAAATTCAGGAAATTACGGGCCAGATCAACTCCATGCTCAAGCAGTTCAATGGAGACGGAAAAGCGGCTGCTGATGCCAGGGCAATCATGGATAATCTGGTAGTTACATCAGAAAATGCCAGGGAAATATCTGGAAATGCAAAGAACATATCTGGTAAAATTAATAATATAATGAATGGAAATGCAGATTTAGGTATGTCTGTTTCCGGGGAATTGTTATATAATACTAAGAAAGACGATTTCTCGCCAAACATTTTCCTGAAAGCAGGCAAAGATTCTTATGGCCTGTTTGGGATAGAATCTGTTGGGAATGATCCTGTCTATGATGCCATGTTTGGAAGAATGAAGGGGATTTATGGAGTACATGCGGGAATAATCCGCAATAAACTCGGTATTGGTGCAGATTATGAAAAGAAAAAATGGAAATTCTCCGCCGATCTATTCGATCCGAACGACCTGGCTCTTCGTATACGCGGGACTTATGACTTAGGCGATAACGTTTTCGTCATCGGCCAGTCCATCCTTCCTCATAGCAAAACCGGAGGAGGAGAATATTTAGGACTTGGATATAACTACTGATAAAAAATGAGTCTTAGAAGGGATGGAAATATATGAATAAATTTACCTACCATGTGTTACTTACATCAGTTCTGCTTGCGCTTTCTGTCGGAGCAAATGCAGAAGCAAAGGCTGCTCCTACAAGATTGACAACCGATCCTGCGATTACAGAAAAAGCTATTGCAGCGCAGATGAATCAGGTAAATTCAGAAAATAATGTTAATTTCAACAATATGCTTCTTCAGAAGAATTTGGGAGATTCCATTGCTGAGACGACAGCTCCTAAATCCTCTACTTTGGATATAGATCTTCGCGGTGCGGTGACACTCGCAATCCAGAACAACCGTGATATTACTATCGCTGAACTGCAGAGAAGAGAAGCTGAAGCGGATGTCAGTGCAGCAGCAGCAAAAAAGAATCCATCTTTGTCGGACACTTGGAGTGCTGGCAGAGCTAAGTCAGTAGGTGAGGATGCAATTGGCAATAGTTTTGGAAATGGACTGACTGTTTCCTGGCCGATTTGGACGGGAGGAGCTGTTGAAAGTGCCATTGACTCTGCAAGATATGCAAAAAATATTTCTGACCTTGAAGTTTACAGGACTGAAGCTGCAACAAAACTTTCTGCAGTCAAGGCATATTACAATTATCTGGAAGCTATCAAGAAGGCAGAAGTACAGCATGAATCAGTCAGCGATTACCAGAGCCATCTGACCAACGTACAGCAGCAGTTTGATGCAGGCGTTGTTGCAAAGCTTGACGTATTGACCTCCAATGTATCTCTGGCAAATGCAAAACAGGCAAGTATTGCAGCGGATAATACAAGAGATGTTGCTGAAGCAAATCTGAATAATATTATGCGTATTCCAATGAATACAAAGATCAATGCTTTGGATAAGGATTTCCCGGAACCTGAATTCGACATTACGATGGATCAGGCAATTCTCATGGCGCAGAAATACAGATGGGAACTGGTTGAAGCAGATTATCAGGTAAGAGTAGCTAATGAGAATCTGAGAAGTGCCAAGGCCGGTTATATGCCGACTGTAGCAGTAAACAGCGGATATAATTGGAAAGATTCTGATTTCCCGGGATTTGCCAATAAAGGATGGAGCATTGGCGGCTCCGTAAGCTGGCCGATCTGGGACGGCGGTGCAACTCAGGCTGCTATCAAGAAGGCAGAAGCAGGAGTTAAGGTTGCGCAGGAGCAGCTTCTGCAGTCCAGAGAAAGCGTCGAACTTGAAGAAAGACAGGATTATCTGAATATTCTGGCTGCTAAAGAGCAGATCCGTGCGACCGAAGCTTCCGTTGCTGAAGCTGAAGAAGCTTACAAGATTGCTGAGGTAAGATACAGCAGCGGCGTTGGTACGAACCTTGATGTACTGGATGCAGAACTGCAGCTGAGTACAGCTCGTACAAACTATATCAGCGCTTTGTACAACTACAATATCGGTCTGGCAACTTTGGAAAATGCAATGGGAATTCCTGCTGTTATCCATCCAGAGTTTGCTGCAGGCAGCGAAAATAAATAATACACGAAAATTTTCAAAATATATGAACTGGTAGGGAGCAGACTTTGAATAAAAGCAGAATCAAGTGGTGGCTGAACGGAATTGCCGCATTCATCTTTGTGGCAATCTGTTTCGTCTACTTACTAATACGGCCAATAATTGTACAGAACTTGGATCCTGTGCTGCACGAAAAGATTGGAGCCAGAGTAAATGGCACCATATCCTGGGAGCAGCTGGATCTCGATCCGGGTTATAATCTTCAATTCGCCGGTCTGGAATTGAAAGATAATAACGGGGATACTGTATTAAAGTCGTCCTATTTGACGATTGGATGGACAGTATCTTCTCTGTATGATTACCTGGTACATGATTCCGGCGTTGCATCCCTTGTTAAAAGTGTAACTGTTGAAGATCCTGAAGTCGATCTTCGTCAGGGGCAAGATAATTCCTGGAACATTCAGGATATTCTTAAACCGTCTGATGACACCAACAGCGGGACATTTACAGGAAAAGTGGCAATCAAAAACGGAACCATTGCCGTAAATACCGCTAATTCCGATCGCTATGTCTTCAATGATTTAAAGGGAAATTTTGATTGGAATAAAGATCAGAAAATCCATGGATCTTTCAACGGAACATTTATTGATAATCCTTTTAATGGAACGCTTAAGTATACTGATGAGTATAATCTGGAAGTAGATTTGAAAGCTGACAGCATTTCACTGAAGTCACTGCAGCCTTTATTGAATCAATTTCCTGACTTAAGCAAGAAAATAGAATTAAAAAATGGTACAGGAGAAGCGACGAGTGCAAAGATTTGGAGAAGTGATGGCGCTGTGGCTTACCACGTAAAAGGCCATTTTAATAATGCTGCTCTGAGCTATGAAAACTACATTCTGGCTGATGGAGCAGCTTTTTTTGATATTTATGATGGAGAAGCATCCTTTTCTGATGTTTCAGCAAAGATCAATGGACAAAATATTTCTGGCGATGCCAGAATTAACTGGAATCTGCCGGAGATCATGCTTCAAAGTAATCTGAATTTCCATGGATTTGAAATCGAAAAGGTCCTGCCGGACGAGCAGATCCGCGGGGCATTGACAGGAAGCATGCTTGTATCGGGTACTCTGAAAAATCCATATGTGTCCGGCGACGTCGTTTTGAAAAACGGCGGATATCAGGATATGGATATCTATTTGGCCAAAGCTAAGTTTATCTATGGGGACGACGGGATCATCATTCCTTCTCTGGAAGCAAAAACAAGTGCAGGGGAAATTACCGGGGACGGCAGATATGATCTTACCTCTGGTGCATTTAACGGAGAGGCTGTAGTTACTGATTTGTCCCTTGGAAATATTCCTGCTGATATTGGAGCTTTCGGAATATTGAATGGCAGTGTTGAAGCTGCCGGAAACTATAAAGACGGCGCTTTCTCTTTAAATAAAGGATCTTTTGTAGGAAAAGGGGAAGGTCTTTCGTACACTGATTATTCAGCCGGCAATGTGTCCGGATTTGGAAGTTATGACAGCGGAAATTGGAATTTTACCGGCTATGCCAGAGATATGTCTGCTAAGGGCGTCCATGTAGATACGCTTTCCGGCAATGCAGAAAGTACTAATGGCGTTACGAATATCTCCTATGTGACGGGAACCATGGGAAATGGTGCATTTACTGCTTCCGGCGTTTATTCTGATCAGGGAATGAATATCAAGGCTGAAGCAGGAAATATTGATATGGGACAGTTTCCCGGATTAGCAGGTATCCCTGTCAGCGGCACAGCTTCATTGACTGCAGATATTCATGGTACTCCTCAGCAGCCTCAGGCCGATGTTATATTCAATGCATCTGATGGAGCAATCAAAGGAGCTGCATTCAATACACTGAAGGGAAGGCTTACTGCGGATGAGAAGACACTGACCATCTCTGATGCAAAATGGACAGGTGACAGCGAGAATCATACGGTCAAGGGTACTATAGGCATTGCAGAACCGCATAATTTGAATTTAAGCATCAAAACGGAAAAGAGCCGTATAGAAGATCTGCTCAGGCTGGCCCAGCTCGATTACCCGGTTACAGGCTGGATAGAAAACGATATGTCTGTTTCCGGAGATGTCGATCACCCTGTTGTAAAGGGGAATTTCCTGGCCTGGGATGGATCCATCAAGGGGGAACTCTTCCAGAGTATCTCCGCAGGATATGACTATGATTTTTCAGGCCTCAAACTTTCTAACGGCCTGGCTTATATCTATGACGGCACAGCTATGGTCAATGGCGTAGTAAGGCCGGATGGTCTTGATCTTCAGACGTCCTTTAATGATATCAGTATTGAAAGAATGCTGCCGCAGAGTGGAATTACAGGCAAGGTATCGCTCTTAGGCAGAGTGAAGGGCACGATGGATAATCCGCAGTTCGACGGAACGGCAGCAAGCCGTGAAATCCATGTAGGAGGAAGCGTCGTCAGAGTGGTTTCCACAGGCGTCCACTACAGGGATCATGTCGTGACTTTGGATGAAGGCTCGTTCAGGCAGCAGGGCGGCAGTTTCACTTGGAAAGGGAATTACAACGTAGAAAACAGTTCGATTGACGGAACGTTGAAATTTGACAACTGGAATGCAAAAGAAATCCTGCGTATGCTCAAAGTGACCTCGGATGCTGTTGATATTCCTGTAGAAGGCGGTATGCGTATCAGCGGTACGTTAGACAATCCGAGTGTGGATTTCAAAGCCAATATTCTCGGAGGCCATCTGGGTGCGACAAGTGTAGGTGATGGGGTAATAGACTTCTCCTATATGAATAAAGCACTGTCCATAAGAAAAATGAATATTCCTGTTGGAAACGGCGTGCTTGCTGCCCAGGGGGGAATGAACAGCCAGGGTGATCTGGATATCCAGTTTGCCGCCCGCGATATGGATGTATCCTGGATTCCTTCAGTGCTTAATAAGAAAGACGTTAAAATAGGCGGGACACTGACAGCAGGTGTTTATCTGTCAGGAAATAAGACCAAGCCTGTTGCTGATATTTCCATCGGCGTCGATCATCCAAGCTATGGTGATATCTCATTCGATGATTTCTCGCTTATGGCCAATATGAGCGACAATGTATTTACACTGCAGAATGCACTTATTACCAGAGATGCGTACAAGGCAAGCATGAAAGGTACGATCCCCGGGGCAATGTTTGGCCTCCCGGTCGTTTCGGATGTTCCGATTGATCTGGATATCAATCTTGACCATGCAGATATGAATATACTGGCATTGTTCTCTAAAGCCGTTACTTCAGCAAATGGACCGATCAAGGGCCATCTGAAAGTAACCGGAGCGTATAATGATCCAATGATCTTTGGCGGCGTCACTATAAAGGATGGATCGTTTACGCTGGCAACAATGTCCGAACCTATCAGCCCGTTCAACTTGAATCTTGCCTTTAATGGCAAGACGGCAGATGCTGATATGAGTGCTGTATTTGGCGGCGGACAGGCAAGTGCCAAAGGCAGCGTAAACTGGAATAATGCGGCTATTACAGGATACAGCGGAGAAGCACATATTCACACGCCTTCTATAAAATCGACGTATTACAAGGGAGCCCTTGATGGTGACTTTACGCTGGGCGAAGTGTTCGGCCAGATGGGCATCAGCGGAAACTTAAATATCCATGATGCCGTTATAGATGTTCCATTTGCTTTATTGGGAAGTTCAGGCAGTACGACGATGAATATGCTGACAAAAGTTGATGTCAGTGTCGGCGATAATGTAAGGCTTTACAATAGTCTCCTGTACGATATGCTGATTAGAGGAAACGTCAGTGTCATGGGTCCGGTCAAAGCACCGGTTGTGACAGGGCGTGTCAATGTGGAAAAAGGTGATGTAAGGATCAATACGACTGACTTCAGAGCAGATCAGGCCAGTGCTATCTGGGGCGGTGAGCCCGGATCTCTGATTCCTGTCATTCGTGCAAATGCAGTTACTAAAGTCGGTCATTATAATATAACAGCTGAACTCGAAGGACCGGCAACGGAAATGACTACCGTATTCCACAGTGATCCGTATCTGTCGGATTCACAAATTCTGATGCTTCTGACTCTGCATCAGAATCCGGACAAGGACAGCAGCGGTGCCATGGAAGGCGCACTGTTCAATGCAGGGCTGACAATGATCTTCGGAAACGGAGTGCAGGATTTCCTGCAGGATAAGATAGGCCTTGACCTTATCAGCATTACCTCGAGCCTGACTGATTATTATGATAGTATCAACGATAACAACGATAATTACTATTACATAAAGATCGGGAAGTATATATTTAACGACTTTATGCTTACTGCTACGATGGGTGTCAACAATGATGAAAAGAGCGTAGGATTCCATTATGATCTCAATTCGCGTATAGGGCTTTCATCGTGGTATAATAGTAACCATGACAGTTATATTGGAACTGACTGGAGCTTTAAATTCTAGTATGACAGCTCCGCTTCATAGGAATCAGTTTGGGGTATTAATGAAAGTATGGGAGGCAGTCTGCCTTGCAGCAAATAGCAGTAAATAACTGTCAGTTCATTTGAAATCAACAGAAAAAATCATTAAAAATAAAAGAGGAGGATTTTATGATTACAACAAAACACAAAAAGGCGGTCATCCTTTCTGCGCTAATGTTTTCTTTGACAGGCGCATCCGCTTATGCGCAGGCTCCGGGCATCGCAGGCAGCCAGAATGGAATGTCCCAGAGCTCAATGATTGATGTAAAAAGCGGACAGGCAACAGGCAAGGTTGGGGAAATCACTGATAAAACGGATAAGGCGGCTAATGAAGAACCTGCCGTTATGGTTCAGCAGTCTCAGCAAACTGTAGCTGTCGGGGATGCATCGCTGTATCTTTCCTCTAATGATGATTCTGCTATTGAGGCCCAGGTCGGCAAAACAATTACTTCTGTTGATTTTGAAGGAATCCCGGAAGAAGTAAAGGCAAAACTTGCTCCTTTGATTCAAAGCAAACCGGGATCCACTGTTACCGTTGAGGGAATCCGAAATGATGTGGCATCCTTAGGGAGCATTGGTGTTTTCTCTCAGATCAGACCGGTTTTCGTCAGCGTTCCGGAAGGTGTTAAACTGACATATCAGCTGGTTTCCAATCCAGTCGTCAAAAATGTAGAATTTTCAGGCAACACTGTATTTACCAGTGATTATCTGAAATCCATTATGCAGATTCCGAAAGACAGCGTTTTGAACTTCGTGCTCGTAAACCAGAAGCTGAGGGAAATTGAAGATCTGTATCTGAAGCAGGGATACATGCTCGTGTCTATCCCGAACGTACAGGTATCTGCAGACGGGACACTTCATATCGATATATCCGAAGGCATTGTTGAAGACATCGTTATTGTCGGAAACGAGAAGACCAAGAATTACGTTATTACAAGAGAATTGAAATTAAAGAAGGGCAAGCCTTTCAATAAATTCCTGGCAAGCAGAAGTATGGAACGTCTGTATAACTTAGGTTATTTCGAAGACGTTAATATGAAGCTGCTCCCGGGAAAGACCAATGAACATGATGTCATCATTGAAATCGATGTCATTGAACAGAAAACAGGTATCGTAACTGTAGGTGCCGGTTATTCTGATGCTGATGGCACAGTAGGTATTATTGAACTGGGCGATACCAATTTCAGAGGTACTGGCGATAAGGTCAATCTGCATTGGGAATTCGGCGGTGCAGGCGATGGCAAGAACTATACTCTCTCCTATACCAGACCCTGGATCAATGATAACGGAGACTCTCTGGGTGCATCCATATTCAACCGTATTTATGAATACGATGACTATGATGCCAACGGGGACAAAGTAGCAGAATATGATAAACGCAGAAAAGGCTGGAATTTGACATGGGGTCATGTTTCCGACGAATACAGAACGAACTACTTCAATTTCGAAAGTTCCAAAGAATCTTATGATGATCATGACGGCTTCGAAACTGGAGAAGTTATGGACAAATATCTGGCTAAGAACAATATAACTGATTATCATGATTCTGACTGGTACAAAGCTATCATGGATAACTTTGGAACCACGAACAGCTTTACCTTCACCCATGTATTTGATAACCGAGACAATTACTTCAATGCCAGCAAGGGCCGCAGAATTTCGTTCGCAGCACAGTGGGGCGGCCATGGCCTTGGCGGCGATTATGATTTCTATAAATTTACAGCAGAAGGACGTTTCTACAAAGCTCTTGGAAACGGCCATATCTTAGCTCTCCGTTTGATGGGCGGTTATATTGACGGCGACGTATCTTACGGAAACCTGTTTGATTTGGGCGGATCGGATACACTGCGCGGTTATGAAGATGATCAGTTCAAGGGCAAGAAAATGTATGCAGCTACCCTTGAATATCGTTTCCCGATCGCTAAAAAGGTTCAGGGCGTCCTGTTCACTGATGCAGGAAGCACCTGGGGAATTGATGAAGGAAAGATACCGTGGTACACAGATGACGACTCTCTTAACTGGTCTGTCGGTGTCGGTATCAGACTCCAGACTCCGATCGGACCGATCAGTACAGAATTGTCCGCAGAAGGCTATTCAGTTCATAAAGCAGGAAGATGGCT
>ERZ791569.713-NODE-713-length-17127-cov-4.606080_pt1 | contig 17127 bp, 15 predicted proteins | sample MGYA00509973_ERZ791569 | MGnify/ENA primary metagenome ERZ791569 (study PRJEB30046, sample SAMN00791902) | human gut metagenome | study: EMG produced TPA metagenomics assembly of the A metagenome-wide association study of gut microbiota in type 2...
CCTTGACGCAGTCGGCGTCGATGAGCATGGAGCCCAGCACCGCCTGCTCCGCCTGGGGCGAATGGGGCATCTGGGGCATCAGCAGCGCATCATTGGTCGCCATAGGAAGACCTCCTTTCCTTTTTTGCGTTTTTTATGGTCCGCACCCATGGGCGCGGTGGGCGGACGACTCTGTCCGCCCTTTGCCTTCCCCTTGAGGAGTTCGCGGTGTTGAATGACAGGCCGGTGGCCTGTCAGACCCGCGGACCGACCGACTCGCAGGGAGAACGTCGGCCCCTACAAAGGTCCACCGAGAGCCTTTGCAAAAAGGAAAACGGATTGCCACGTCGGGCTTCGCCCTCCTCGCAATGACATCCCTGTTCTCCGAAGCTCCCGGATTTTCCGCCAAGACGAGGCGCGGCGGCGACGGCGTACCGTGTGTACATCGAGGAGCCGCAACGAAGTATTGATGGAAAGCACATCTCGCCTCGAAACCGCCGGATTTTCCGCCAAGACGAGGCGCAGGCGCGCCGCCATACTTTGTGTATGGCAAGCGGCTGCAACGAAGTATTGGCGGAAAAGACGCGGTTTCGGGTTATTTTTCCTCTACTACGAGGACGTATATGGTCCCGCTCACCTCATACCCCAGCTTGGCCTTGACCTCAAAGCTGCCGAAGCTCTTGATGGGCTGGTCCAGCACCAGCTTCTTGCCGTCGATAGTCAGGGCAAACTGCTCCTGCAGGGCGGCGGAGATCTCCTTGCCGGTGATGGCGCCGAAGAGCTTGCCGCCCTCGCCGCCCTTGGCGGCGATCTTCACCTGGCAGGACTTCAGCTTTTCGGCGATAGCCAGGGCCTCGGCCTTGGCCTCGGCGTCGGCCTTGGCCTTGGCCTTGGCCTGCAGGTTCATGGTGTTGACGGCGTCGGCGGTGGCCACCACGGCCAGGCCCTTGGGGATCAGGAAATTGCGGGCGTAGCCCTCGGCGGCCTCGATCATCTGGCCCTTCTTGCCCTTGCCCTTGACGTCCTGCTTGAGGATCACTTTCATATCTATGTCTCCTTTACGTTAATTTTCAAAATAATGGTCGATGGCCTCCATCAGCTTGGCCTTGGCCTCGTCCACGGATATGTTGTCGGCCTGCCCGCCGGCGGTGGTGGAATTTCCGCCGCCGCCCAGGGCCTCCAGGATCACCTGCACGTTGACCTCGCCCAGGGACCTGGCGGACATATAGACGCCGTCGCCCTTTTTATACAGCACGAAGCTGGCGCGGATGCCCTTCAGGGTCAGCAGCTCGTCGGCGGCCTTGGCGGCGGTGACGCGGTCGCACTCCTCGTCCAGCGCCACCACGGCGATGTCGTCGTGGTACAGCTCCGCCTGCCGGATGATGGCATAGCGATCGATCATGGACTGCAGATCCCCCTGGAACATCCGTTGGACGTCCTGGGTGTCGGCGCCGATGCGGCGCAGATAGGCCGCCGCCTCGAAGGTCCGCCCGCCGGTGCGGTTGGTGAAATTCTTGGTGTCCAGCACGATGCCGGCCAGCAGCGCCTCGGCCTCGCATTTCAGCACGTCCGTGGGCTCCACCAGATACTGCATCAGCTCCGCCACCAGCTCGCTGGCGGAGGAGGCGTAGGGCTCGTGGTAGTTCAGGGCCATCTTCTCGATGTAGCTGCTGCCCCGGCGGTGGTGGTCGATGACCGCCACGCGGTTGCAGGTCTCCAGCATCTCCTCGGACTCCACGCTCTCGGGCCGGTTGGTGTCCACCACCACCAGCAGGGCTCCCGGCTGGCACTTGATAAAGGCGTCTGCCCCGGAGATAGTCGCCCCGGCGTACTCCGGCTGCTCGGAAAGCCGCCGCAGGATGGGGTGGGCGGCGTTGTTCTCGGTGTCGATGACGATCTGGCAGGGCTTGCCCCGCTTGCGGGCGATGCAGCAGATGCCCACCGCGCTGCCCAGGGAGTCCATGTCCGCGTACTTGTGGCCCATGACGTACACCTGCTTAGCGTCGTCGATCAGCTCGCCCAGGGCGTTGGCCATGACCCGGGACTTGACCTTGGTGCGCTTCTCCGTGCTCTTGCTGCGGCCGCCGTAGAACTCGAAATTCACCCGGTCCTTGACCACCGCCTGGTCGCCGCCGCGGCTCAGCGCCATTTCCAGCGCCAGCGAGGCGTTCTTGAACAGCTGCTCAAAGCTGTCCTCATCCCGTCCCACGCCGATGGACAGCGTGGCGGACACACCCTCGCCAGCCTGGACCTGACGCACCTTCTCCAGCACGTCGAACTTGCTCTCGGTGTAGCCGGTGTAGTCCTTCTCCTCGAAGAGATAGAGATACCGGTCACGGTCATAGCTCAGCAGCAGCGCGCCGCTGCCGGCGGCCCAGGTGTTCAGCTGCTCCTCCAGCGCGGCCAGCAGGGCCGAGCGCTTGTTTTCCGGGCAGGCCTTCATCAGCTCCTCATAGTTGTCCACCATCAGGATGGCCACCAGCGGCTTTGTCAGCTCCAGCGTCTGGCGCATCTGCTCCGACTCGGTGATGTCCATCCAGTAGGTGGTGGCCAGGGTGGCCTGCTCGCCGCCCTCCGGCTCCGGGCGGCTCAGCGCGCCGAATACCCGGTAAATGCGGTCATTCCAGCGGAACTGCTCCGGATACTCCCGCTTGCCCTCCACGAGCCAGCGATAGGTGAACTCCGGGATCACGTCCTCCACCGCCGTCTCGAAGATCTTGTCCTTCTGGGCGGTCAGGTCCATGAACATATCGTTGCACCACAGGATCTCGCCGGTGGTCACGTCGAATACCAGCATCGGCAGCGGCGCGTACAGCATGTTGCTGGACCGCGCGGTGTCCATGCCGCCGGAGACCCGGTCCATATACTGCCGGACCGACGCCTGGGCCAGCTTATTGCGGCGGCGGCCCACCAGAACGACCAGAATGGCCACCACGCCCTCCGCCGCGGCCAGCAGCGGCTCAAAGGGCACCGTCACCGCCACAAAGGCCACCAGGCAAAGGCAGTATAGCGTCATATTGGTGCGGAACCCGCGGATGATCTTTTTGCTCAAGGGGCGCGCCTCCTTTCCGCCAGGGGATCCATGTGTATCCATACTACTCCACGATATGAGTAGTTTATTATAGCACGAAAGCCCCGCCGGGACAATACGGTTTTCCCGAAATCGGCCGGGATTTTTTCCCGGCTGCGGCAGCGGGCGAAAGCTGTCGGTAAGTTAGGGGTGTACAAACGGGAAAAAATGTGCTATACTTTGTGAAAAGCGCCGAATCCGGCGCACGTTTTTTGGTTGTTTCGCGGCCCTCGGACGCCGCGGTCAAAATAACAAACGGGGCGTTTCACCCCCATACATCGAGTGCTGACGGCGGGCGACAGACTGTTCTCTCCCCCTGCGATGCAGGGCAGGCGGGCGGGACAGACCGCCTCTGCTTTGCCGTGCTTTTGCACGGCAAAACAGAAATGTACCATTTCCCGGCCCTTCGGGGCAGCCGGAAATGGTGCGCAGAGCTTCATGCACCGGCATTTGCGCATTTTCGCAGCGCAGTGCTCACGCATGAGGTCTGCCGTGATCTTTTCTCCCGCCGCTCCGGCGCTCCATCTCTATGAAAAAAGGAGCGTTTACTATTTTATGGCAGAAAAATTGAAGATCATCCCCCTTGGCGGTCTCAACGAGATCGGCAAAAACATGACCGCCTATGAGTACGGCGGCGAGATCATCGTGGTGGACTGCGGCATGGCCTTCCCCGGTGACGACATGTACGGCATCGACTGCGTCATTCCTGACGTCAGCTATCTGGTGAAGAACCGCAGCCGTCTGCGGGGCCTGTTCATCACCCACGGCCACGAGGACCACATCGGGGCCATCCCCTACGTCCTCAAGCAGATCAACATGCCCATCTACTGCACGAAATTCACCGCCGGCCTCATCAAGCTGAAGCTGCAGGAGCACGGACTGGTGAACTCCACCAAGCTCATCACCGTGGAGCCGGGACAGACCGTCCGGGCCGGGAAATTCCAGGTGGAATTCATCCACGTCAACCACTCCATCGCCGACTCCGTGGCCTTCGCCATCCACACCCGCATGGGTGCCATCGTCCACACCGGCGACTTCAAGATCGACTCCACGCCCATCGACGGCGAGGTCATCGACCTGGCCCGCTTCGGCGAGCTGGGCAAGCAGGGCGTGCTGGCCCTGCTGGCGGACTCCACCAACGTGGAGCGCCCCGGCTACACCATGAGTGAGCGCGCCGTGGGCGCCACCTTCAAGCGGCAGTTCACCGGCTGTGACAAGCGCATCATCGTCACCACCTTCGCCAGCAACGTCCACCGCATCCAGCAGGTGCTGGATGCCGCGGCGGCCTGCGGCCGCAAGGTGGCCGTCACCGGCCGCAGCATGGAGAACATCATGAAGGTCTCCACCGAGCTGGGCTACATGAAGGTGCCCAAGAACACCCTGGTGGACATCAACCGCATCAAGGGCCTGCCCCTGAACCAGCAGGTCATCGTCACCACCGGCTCCCAGGGCGAGGAGATGAGCGCCCTGTACCGCATGGCCTTCTCCACCCACAAGCAGGTGGACATCGGCGCCGGCGACAAGGTCATCATCTCCGCCAGCGCCATCCCCGGCAACGAGGTCACCGTGGGCCGCGTCATCAACGAGCTGTTCCGCAAGGGCGCGGACGTGGTATACGACAAGGCGGACATGCTGCATGTGTCCGGCCACGCCTGCCAGGAGGAGCTGAAGATCATCCACGCCCTGACCAAGCCCCGGTTCTTCATCCCCCTCCACGGCGAGCAGCGCATGCTGCAGATCCACAAGCGGGTGGCCGAGAGCATGGGCATGCACCCCAATAACATCATCGTGGCCGACAACGGCAGCGTCATCGAGCTGACCACCAAGCACATCAAGTGCGAGACCACCGTCCCCGCCGGCGAGGTGTTCGTGGACGGCGGCGGCGTGGGCGAGGTGGGCGCCGTGGTGCTCAACGACCGCAAGCTGCTGGCCGAGGACGGCATGGTGGTCATCGTGCTGCCCATGTCCAGCCACGACCACCAGCTGCTGTGCCCGCCGGAGATCGTCACCCGCGGCTTCGTGTACGTCAAGGAGTCCGAGGAGCTGCTGGACGACATGCGCCGTGTGGCCACCGAGACGGTGGACGGCATGTCCGCCAAGAAGCGCCGGGATGAGGGCGACGTGTGCCGCGCCGTGCGCTCCGCCGTCAGCAGCTACCTCTACAAGCACACCAAGCGCAGCCCCATGATCATCCCCATGGTCACCAAGCTGTGATCCCGGTCTTTATCCTTCAAAAGCCGCCCTTCGGGGCGGCTTTTTCCGGTCCTTGACTTTTGGCAGCAGCCATGCTATTATATTCCAAATTTGAACTATCTAAACTTGAACCAACGGAGGCGATACACTGTGCATCCAAGTATAGAGATCCCCCGCAAGATCGCCCTGGCCTACGACATCGTATGCAAGCCGCTGTGCCGCCAGCTGAACCTGCCGCAGACCGCCTTTGACATCCTGATGTTTTTGGGCAACAACCCCGCCTATAAGACCGCCAGCGAGATCGTCGAGTTTCGCCACATCAAGGCAAATCTCGTCTCTGTCAACGTGGAGCGGCTGGGGCGCGAGGGCTATCTGCTCCGGCGGCCAGTGCCCAACGACCGCCGCAAGACCGAGCTGCTCTGCACGGAAAAAGCGCAGCCGGTCATCCGCCGCGGGCAGCAGCTGCAAAACGACTTCTTCCGGTGCCTGTTTGCCGGCGCCGACGAAGAAACGCGCCGCGCCTTCTCCTCGGCACTGGGCACATTGGAAAAGAATCTCGACTTGTTTTTAGCGGAAAGGAGCCATCTATGCGCATCGCGATAACCCTTTTGGTGACCTTTTTTGCGGGCATGGGCGCGGGCCTGGGCACCGGCTTTGCCGGCATGAGCGCCGCCGCGGTCATCAGCCCCATGCTGATCACCTTTCTGGGCGTTGACCCCTACATGGCCGTGGGCATCGCCCTGTCCTCCGACGTGCTGGCCAGCGCCGTCTCCGCCTATACCTACCACAAGAACAAGAACCTGGACATCCGCAACGGCCTGATCATGATGGCCAGCGTCCTGGTGTTCACCGTGGTGGGCAGCTACGTCGCCAGCCTTCTGCCCTCCGCCACCATGGGCACCTTCTCGGTGTTCATGACCTTCCTGCTGGGCATCAAGTTCATCGTCCGGCCGGTGATGACCACCAAGGAGTCCATGCTGGGCGTCTCCGCCAGAAAGCGCGCCGTCCAGTCCGTGGTCTGCGGCGTCCTGATCGGCTTTATCTGCGGCTTCGTGGGCGCGGGCGGCGGTATGATGATGCTGCTGATCCTGACCAGCGTGCTGGGCTATGAGCTAAAGACCGCCGTGGGCACCAGCGTGTTCATCATGACCTTCACTGCCCTGACCGGCGCGCTGTCCCATTTCGCCATCGGCGGCACGCCGGACGTGCTGACGTGGGTGCTGTGCGTGCTCTTCACGCTGATCTGGGCGCGCATCGCCGCCGTCTTTGCCAACAAGGCCCAGCCCAAGACCCTGAACCGCGCCACCGGCGTCGTTCTGGTGGTGCTGGGTGCCGTTATCATGGTATTCCAGCTGTTGTAAACGACTTTCAGGCCGCGTATCTCACCGCTCAAAGGTGACCGTGTACGCCCCCAACACCTGCTCGCAGGGGAGCTTCGCCGCGTTTTCCGCCGTCAGCTGCGTCCGTGGATAGACCACCCTTACCGCCTCAGGATAGGCGGGCAGCGTCCTTCCCTCGCTGTGCCCGAAGTCCATGCGGACATGGCCGACAGCGCCAAGGCGCTTATCTTCTTCGGGGCGCGGGGTATAAAATAAGCCCGCCTCCTCCGGGCGGGCAGGTCGGATATGAAATTGTGTTGCATCTTTCAAGGTTAAGATCTCCTTTCGGTGTAGAATTTGGCTTTACACATTTTTGAGGGTGTGCTATGATGTGGCAAACAAATCGGAAGTTGGAGGGATAGATTTCTATGATTATCAGATATGCAGAAGAGAAAAATTTTATAGAATTGCGACAGTTTTATGACGGTATGTGTAAAGTTTTGAGCGAAAAAGATTTTCTGCCGGAAGGCGATAAGGGAGGCTTTCCCTCGGACGAAATGGTCAAAAATGCGATTGCAGAGAAGGATCAGTTTATCGGCATAGAAGATGGCCAAATCGTTGCCGCGTATATCATGAATCATGACTGCGACGAGGCTTACCACACAGTTCGATGGCTGACAGATGCGGAAGACAAAGAGATGGTCGTTCTCCATGCTCTGCGAGTGCTTCCCGAATATGGCGGTCGCGGGTATTCCAAGCAATTGGTGCAGCACGCAATCGATACCGCAAGAGAAAGAGGGCTGAAATCCATTCGCCTTGACTGCATAGAGGGAAATGATATTCCACAGAAAATGTATATGTCGTTTGGATTTGCCTATGTAGATACTGTCGAAATCACATATGTGGACATCGGAATACCGAGGAAATTCCTTTTATATGAGTTTGCGCTCTGACAACATTACTCATTAAGGTAACAACGAAGAAAAGCACCGGTTTCCGGTGCTTTTCTTTTGCCCAAAAGGAGAATACACATGGAAATCAAAATCAACAAAGAAATACGCAGCTACAAGGAAACCGTCTACTTCGGCCTGACAGCGCGGCAGCTCATCTGTTCGCTGCTGGCGATGGGTACGGCGGTGGGGCTGTACTTCGCCCTGCGGGGCGTATTAGACCGCGAGACGCTGGGCTGGCTGTGCATCGTGGGCGCTGCGCCTATGGCGGCGGCTGGCTTCTTCCACTACAATGGCCTGACGCTGGAACAATTCCTGTGGGCATGGTGCAAAACCAACTTCCTGCTGGCCGGCCGGCGGCTGTGGCACAGCGAGAATTACCTATACGACCTTTGGGAGAAGGAGGACAAGAAGTGAGAAAACTATTCAAGGGCCGCAGCACGGAGCGGGACGCTTTCCGCATTCCCCGCAGCGTGCAGCAGTCCATCCCCATCAAGCGCATTTATAAAGACGGCGTTTTTCAAGTAAGCGGCAGGTTTTCCAAGACCTGGCGCTTTTTTGACATCAATTATGCCGTGGCCTCGCCGGAAAAGCAAATGGAACTGTTTCTGGGCTACTGCGGCGTTCTCAACAGCCTGCCTATCGACGCAGGCATCAAACTGACGCTGGTGAACCGCCAGCTCAACCGGCAGGAGTTCAGCCGAAACCTCCTGATGGCCTACCGGCAGGATGGTCGCGACTATATGCGCCGCGAGTACAACGGCATCCTGCTGGACAAGGCCAGCGGCAGCAACAATCTGGTGCAGGAGAAGTACATCACCGTGTCCGTGGCCAAGCGCAGTATCGAGGAGGCTCGCACTTTCTTCGCCCGCGTGGGAACTGACCTGACCGCTGGCCTGAGCCGCATGGATTCCGGCATACGGGAAATCACCCTCAACGAGCGCCTGCGGCTGTTCCACGATTTCTTCCGCGTGGGGCAGGAATCTGCCTTCGCCTTCGACCTGCAAACCGCCCAGCGGCGCGGCCACGACTTCCGCGACGCCATCGCGCCGGAAACGCTGCAATTCTTCCCCGACCATTACGCCGTGGGCGAGCGTGTAGGCCGCACCCTGTTCCTGCGAGAGTACGCCAGCTTCATCAAGGACACCATGATCACGGAGCTGATGGACTACCCTCGCAACATGATGCTGTCCATCGACATTGTGCCGGTGGCCACCGACGAGGCCGTGTCGGAGATGCACCGGCGCATCATGGCGGTGGAGAGCGACATCACCCGCTGGCAGCAGCGGCAGAACCACCACAACAATTTCTCCGCCAACATCCCCTACGATCTGGAGCAAATGCGGAAGGAAACACGGGAGTTTCTGGACGACCTCACCGCCCGTGACCAGCGGATGATGTACGCGCTGGTCACGCTGACTCACCTTGCCGACAACGAGGAGCAGTTGGAGCAGGACACGGAGGCTCTGTCCGCCATTGGCCGTTCCCACGGCTGCCAGTTCGCCACTATGAAGCACCAGCAGGAGGACGCGCTGAACACGGTACTGCCCTACGGCCTGCGGCGTATCGACGCTATGCGGACGCTGACCACGGAGAGCACCGCCGTGCTGCTGCCCTTCAAGACGCAGGAGATCATGGACACCGGCGGTTTGTACTACGGCGTCAACGCCGTGTCCCGCAACCTCATCATCTGCAACCGCGACGCGATGCTCAACGGACACGGCCTTTATATGGGCGTATCCGGCAGCGGCAAGTCCATGATGGCCAAGCAGGAGATCGGCTTCGTGGGGCTGAATACCGACCACGATATTATTGTGGTAGACCCTGAGCGGGAGTATGGCCCGCTGATCCGCGCCCTGGGCGGCGAGGTCATCACCATATCCGCCTCCAACGGCAGCTATGTCAACGCGCTGGACATCTCCAAGGAGTACGGCGACGGGCGCAATCCGCTGGTGCTGAAAAGCGAGTTCATCATGTCTTTGTGTGAACAGCTCATGGGCGCGGGCGAGATCGGCGCAAAGGAGAAGTCCATCATCGACCGCTGCACCGCCAACATCTACCGCAAGTACATCCGCAAATACGAGGGCGACCCGCCCACGCTGAAAGACCTCTATGACGACCTCATGCGGCAGAAGGAGCCGGTTGCCCATGAGATCGCGCTGGCACTGGAGCTGTTCACTACCGGCAGCTTGAACGTGTTCGCCCATCAGACCAATATCGACACCCGCAACCGTATCATCTGCTACGACATTCAGGACTTGGGTGAAAACCTCAAGCCCATCGGCCTGCTGGTGATGCTGGACAGCATCCTCAACCGCGTCATTCGCAACCGACAGCAGGGGCGGTACACCCACGTCTATATTGATGAGATCTATCTGTTCTTCGCCAGCCCCGGTGTGGGCGGCAAGAGCGCCATCAATAACTATTCCAGCGAATTTCTTTACAAATGCTGGAAGCGATTCCGCAAATACTACGCCACCCTCACCGGCATTACGCAGAACGTGGAGGAGTGCCTGCTATCCGACACGGCGCGGCTGATGTTCGCCAACAGCGAGTTCTTGGTACTGCTGAACCAAGCGCCTACCGACCGTGCTGAGCTGGCCAAGCTGCTGGATGCCAGCGACGCGCAGATGGATTACGTCAGTGACGCCCCGGCAGGACACGGATTGATTAAGGTGGGCTCTTGCCTTGTGCCGTTCATCAATGAGCTGCCCCGCGATACGGAGCTGTACCGCCTGATGACCACCAAGCCGGGGGAGCAAAATGCGTGACGTCAAGACCCGCGCCACTATGGAACAGCCGAAAACGCGGCAGCAAAACGCCATACCCCGCACGGCGGTGCGTATCTTTCAGCGGCACTATGCCCAGCAGAAGCAGGAACGGCAGACGCAGCACCAGCGCCAGCCGGTGGAATACGCCACGGAGCAGGCACAGCAAAGTGCAGCAGACGCCGCCCGTCTGACCCTCCGTGCCACACGACAGCTTCAGCGGGAATATGCCCTGCACAAATACCGTGCGCAAAAGGTGCGGCAGCGGCAGGAGACGACGGCGGCGCAGGTGCGGCAGCGGGATATGTGGCGGTCAACGGAGCAGACCGCCGCAGCGCAGCACACTGCAACAGTGCCGCGCCAACCGGTGCAAAAACAGTCTGCACCCACTATGACCGCCGCCCAACAGCGGGCGAAGCAACACATCCAGCGCGCCACCCAGCGGCAGATGCTCCAGCAGACGAAAGCCGCCGCCCGCAAAGCAGGGCAGCGGCTGGAGCAGATGGCGCAGGCGGCAGGCAAGACCATCCGCGCCGGTATTGAGGCGATAGCCGCAGCGGGCGGTGGTGTGGTGTTGTTCCTGCTGCTGGCCTTGCCGGTGGTGGCGGTAGCGGCGGCGCTGTCACCGGTTGGTGTTCTCGCGGACAGTCACACCATGGAGCCCACCGGCGAAGCCATGGAGGTGTGGGAACGCCTGCCGGATGACCTCTCCATGGAACGGCGCATGGTAGTGACTTATGCGCTGGCGCTGGTGGACAAGGTGGACTACTTTTGGGGCGGCAAATCGCTGGTGGTGGGCTGGGACGACCGTTGGGGCGAGCTGACGGAGGTTACAGCCGAGGGCAGCGACAGCACCGGCACGGAGCAGCCCTACGGTCTTGACTGTTCCGGCTTCGTGGATTGGGCGTTTTACAACGCCAGCGGCGGCGAGTATGTGATCGGGCAGGGCGGCGGGGCTATGGAGCAACACGCCAACTGCGTGGACATAGAGTGGGACGAAGTACAGCCGGGGGACTTGCTGTTCTATCCGGAGGATGAACACGTCGGCATCGCCGCAGGCCGCGACTGGCTGGGCCGCCTGCTGGTGGTGCATTGCGCCTCCGGCACAGGCGGCGTGGCGATATCCCACCGAACCGGCTTTGAGACTGCCGCAAGACCCATGTGGTATGGGGAAGAATGGAGGGCAGAGGAAGTTCCTCTGCCCTCGCTTTTTTTATGCTTGCTTATCTTGCATCCATCGCGCTGCGCATCATGGAAACCATCATATTCAGCTGCTTCGGCGTCGCAGACTGCGCCAGTTCCAGCATGGCGTCTATGTCATGGCTTTCCTGCTTATGAAAACCGGCAGACTGACACAGGATGTTAGAGCGAGAGTTAATATGTAAAGGGTGGTTTCTGCCACCTAATACATATGACTGCGGCTCATTTGTGGTGAATGGAACAGCAGTTGTAGGAAAGGAACCAAAAAAAGCCTTATAACCGCTGCAAATCAACACAAAAAGGAGCTGAACTTTATGAAATCTCTATTTGAGGAAATGGGCGGCACTTACCGTCAGGAGGGTGATTATCTTATCCCGAACCTTGTGCTGCCAGACGAACCAGAATACCAGATCGGCAAGTACGGGCGTATGCGCCGCAGCTATCTGAAAGAACATCGTCCGGTTCTCTATGCAAGCCTGCTCACAAGCGGAACGCTGCATCGGCATCTTGCCGAGATCGACCAAGCCTGCAATGAGCGTATGGAAATCATCGTTCCTGCAATGGCGAAGCAGGAAGGCGTGACAGAAACTTTGAAAGCCGCCGACCAAATGGAATGGGTGCGCCGCATGAACAGCATCCGCAACCGTGCGGAGGAAATCGTTTTAACCGAGCTTGTATATGAATGACAAATGCCCGTTATTGGTTGTATGGCCGATAACGGGCATTATCTTTATTCTTTTGGTGCTACAAACTTGTATTTGCCCTTTCCAGAGCCGCTGACAGGCTCGATCAAATCCGCATTTTTCAGTTTTGTAATGAGATTGCCTGCGGCAGTAACAGAATCCTTTGTGATAGTAGCGATATCGGAGCGACCAAAGACACCATCAACGCCCATATTTGCAAATACCGCTTTTGCCTTTGCAATCGTACCTTGGCTTGCGTTCAGCCGGTCAATCGCAACCTCAATCGCAATATTTTCGTCCTCAATCGTAACCTTGCTTGCAGTTGCCACTGTTCCATAATTTAGATTATAGAGCGTAACTTGAAAAGAACTGGCATCTGAATAGAATTTAGGCTCCAGTTCGTCACGGTAATTGTGAGCGGCGCGGTAGGTTTCCGTGATTTTCTTAAAGCCGCTGCCTTGCCGCTCCATATAGCCCAGCCGTCCGAAAATATCTGCAAGGACAGGGTTGCGGCGCGTGGAGGAAATGCTGGACAGATCACGCTCCTGTATCCGTGTGCCGTCTGCCATACCGCCGGGAGAATATATGGTAAGGCGGTCATCGTAAATGTCGATGTGGACTTCGCTGCCCAAAATCAGATAATCCCGATGGATCAGCGCATTGACAAGCGCCTCAAAAACGCTTCGTTCGCAGTAGTCTGGCATCTCAACACGGGAATCGGCGGTTTTCTTCCAGCGCGTTTTCATATTCCGCTTGACAAAGCTGACGCCCTCATTGAGCAGAATGATCAGGCTGCCGGAGAATTCCGCACTGTCAAGTGCATCTACCATGCCGCCGCTTTTATCAAGGCCGTTCCAGCGTGTGCAGAACAGGCGGGAATGCCGGATGGGAGAATCATCCGCAAGCAAAGCGCCTGCATTGGTCAGCTTGCCGTGTTCGTCCCGCATATCGAAAGAATCGAACAGCTTTTCTTCCATGCTGTTGCCCGTCCAAGCCTTATACCGTTCGCGCAGCTTGGAAAAAGCGTAATCCTTGAAATCATACTCAGAAACCAGTTCGTCATAGGTGCGGTGCATTCCCTTGAGAATAAGCTGGTTCAGCACATAGGACGGGGCGATCACGCTTTCATTGCCGATGCGGATATATGCCTCCATAATGCCGTCTGCTTTGTAGTAATACGGTGTGGAGCGCCCTGCGGACACAGACAGCACAAGAATATCCTTGCCGTCCTCCCGTTCTGGTGTGAGGATAAAACTCGGATAAGGCGTGATACGCTCTTTGATCAACCGGCTGATTGTCTCCGCATCAGTCTGTGCGTCAGCTAAGCCGACAACATTTCTGTCATTATCAATACCAAAAAACAGTGTGCCGCCAATGCCATTTGCAAAGGCGCTAACGCTTTTGAGCCAGCTTTTCGGCTTCTTTACCTCCAGCGCGACCTTGAAATCACATTCGGTCGCTTCTGCGATCCAGCGGTCAATCATCATTCTCACCGTCCTGTCCCTTATTTTTTCCTCTGCTCTTATAGACATTATACTGATTCTTGCACCGGGCGCTGCAAAATGCGGAATTGGCCCGGCTGCCGAGGAATACCTTCTGGCAGTGCTTGCACAGCCGCAGGGGCTTTGCATCGTCCACCAGCATGAAACTGAACATCATCTGGATGCCCAGCAGCAGCGAATGAAAGTCCCAATAGATGGTCGGCTTGTCCAGCAGTTCAATATGATAGCTAGGCGCAATGCCGCCGAAGGCAGCCATGGCCTTGCGGTAAAGATTTCTTGTATCCTCGTCAATGCTGTCGTAGTCGTTATAGTACAAAACGGAGGTGGTCAGCGTGAACGCCCAATCCTTGAACTGCTGCGCTACCCAGTCATAAGGTTCGGCATACTCCCGCTGGAAGCTCATGTTCTTCGCCATTGGTTCCTCCATGAAGGTCATCGTCAGAGCAATCATCATATTATCCCCGGAAACATTCCAACTGGATTCCACACCCTTTTTCACCACATCCAATTTGTCGAAGGGATAGAACAGAGCAAGATAATCCTCTGTCGCCATGCTTTCTTCCTTGATGAAGTGATTCTTTGGCAGATAGACTGCCTCATAGTCCATAAATGACGGCGTGGTGGGCAGTGCCGTCATCAGCCCCAACAGACCGTAGTGGGTCGCAAATTCCAGAATGGCCTTCTGCACCTCGTCCTCCGGACTGCGGTTCATCATCAGCATTCCCACATTCAGCGCATCCAGCACGATTCCCGGCGCTTCCTTCAAGGGATTATAGATGTCGGGTTTGGCATTCTTCCCCGGCGTGATATACCGCTTTCCGTCTGCGGCAGTTTTCAGTTCATAGCGGTCATACCGCACCCAATGGGAACGGGACTGCTCAAAGAGATTCTTCATGGCGTCGATCCCCTCAACTCGTAATCCAACTATATATTAACCATATTACTATTGTATCAACCGTCCTTGCCATCGTCAAGGGCGGCTTTCTTTTTTTCTCGGCTTCGTTTTGTTCTCTCGGCGGATCACGGCATCCTTGCCCATGGTTTGCAGCAGCGCTTCATATTCCTCTACGAACTTGCGCTCCCGCAGGGTAAGGCCATGATCGTTTTCCAGCTTTTCACTCAGATGCTCATACATCCGCTTTTGCAGCTTTTTCTGAATGGTCATCCGCAGCTTTCGGATGTTTCGGTCGGACTGTCCACGGATGGCAGCAAGCCGTGCGGTGCTGTATTGCTTGACGAACAGGTAGTACAGCACCTCCTTCTGCTCATCACTGAGGGTGAAAAAGAGCTTGGAGAGAAAACGGTTGGAAGTCAGCTCGTGCAGCTCGTAAGGGCAGGAGAAGATGATGTCAAGAAAATTTCCCTGACAGAGCTGACGGAACCTCGGCAGATTCATCCACAGCGGGGCGATCCTCGGATCAGGTACCGCCTGAAACTCCAACGGCACATCCCCGCGCAGGTTTTCGTGGTCACGCTCCCGGCGCTCCCGGTTCCTGTCCAGCTTGTTCCACTCGTCTACTATAACCAGAAAATCCGATTCCGTCCGGGCAGCTTCCTCCAGCCGCCGCAGAGCCTCGGCGCGAATTTCCCGCTTGAGCCGTTTTTCGCTGGTGGGCGCGGCTTCTTCCTCCTCGTCCTCCAGCTCGGCGGCATAGTCTCTGGGATGCTCGTCCTGCTCCAGCTCGCTTTCCAGCTCCAGCGTGCGTTCCTTTGCAAGCGCTTCTTCCAGCGTCTCATCCACCGGCGCAGTGTCAGACGAATCCTCCCAATCGGCAAAGCCGTCCGCATCCATTTCAAGGCCGGTTTCCTCTATTTGCTCCTCGGTATCTTCTTCCTCATCGGAAAAATCATCATCCCACAGCAGTTCATCCTCCCATGGTTCCACGACAGCTTCACCCCCCGAAAAAATATTTTTCTTTTTTTCAAAAACAGTTCCGATTTACACCCCGTATTTCTCCTATTAGTAGAGGAAGTAATCTTAGCACAAGTTACACGGGTTACTTTCCGAGCCATCAGCGAAGAAAAGGAGGATATGGAGCATGGAAAACCAACAGAAAGCCAGGGTTAGCTTACAGCCAACGGAACCAAACACATTATATCAAAAACCAACCAATCACGCAAGGAGGATGCCTATGGAGCAGAACAAACGAGAACAGTTTATCATCCGCCGGATCGGCGGCACCACCTACAAGGTCAGAGTCGTGTTCAACGAAAGCGGCGGCGAGACCATGGAGGATAAAATTTTGCGGATGATCCGCAATGAAGGGGTTACAAATGACGGCACTTATGCTATAATGGAAGCACCACAAATGAGCCGTCAGTCTGAAAGGAGCGCCGAATGCGCATGAAACAGGCTGAGGAAAAGATTACCGCTCTGTATGAGCGGCTGAGCCGTGACGATGACAATGCCGGTGACAGCAATTCCATCGTGAATCAGAAAAAATACCTCGAAAGCTATGCCCAGCAGAGAGGCTACACCAACTGCCGCCACTATACCGATGATGGATGGAGCGGCGGCAATTTCGAGCGGCCTGCATGGAAACAGCTTATCGCAGACATTGAGGCAGGTAGGGTTGCCCATGTGATCGTCAAGGATATGAGCCGGGCGGGGCGTGACTATCTGCAAACCGGCTTTTACACGGAGGTATTCTTCCGGCAGCATGGCGTCCACTTTGTTGCCATTGCCAACGGCGTGGACAGTGATGACCAGAACAGCAACGAGTTTGCGCCCTTCCTCAACATCATGAACGAATGGTATCTTCGTGACCTGAGCCGCAAGCAGAAAACCGCCATTCGGGTCAAGGGGGAATCCGGCAAGCCAACCACCAACTGTGCCATCTACGGCTATAAGAAAGACCCGGAGAACAAATACCACTGGCTGATCGACGAGGAAGCGGCTGCCGTGGTGCGGCGTATCTTCCAGCTGACCATTGAGGGCAAAGGCCCCTACGACATCGCCCGCATCCTGTTTGATGACAAGATCGACACGCCTGCGGTCTACTTTGGCAAACAGAACAAGGGTGTCTGGAAAAGCAAGGAGGAGTTCCCCAACCCGTATAACTGGAGCGGCTACATCGTTGGGCAGATTCTCTCCAAGCCGGAGTATATGGGGCATACTGTGAATTTCCGTTCCCACAAGCAGTCCTATAAGGACAAGAATGCGGTGATGAATCCCCCGGAGGATTGGCTGATTTTCGAGAACACCCATGAAGCCATCGTGGATGCAGAAACATGGGAGCTGGCACAGAAGCTGCGGAAAACGCCACGGCGGCATGACACGCTGGGTGAGGCGAATCCCCTGACAGGGCTTGTGTTCTGTGCTGACTGTGGAGCAAAGATGTATAACCATCGGTCACGAGGGACAGAAAGCAAACCTTATCCCTACGATGCGTTTGAATGCTCCACATACAAGTTGGCAGGTCAAAAGCGCTCCGCCGCTTGCTGTGGACATCATATCAGCACC
>ERZ791569.739-NODE-739-length-16630-cov-6.183107_pt1 | contig 16630 bp, 14 predicted proteins | sample MGYA00509973_ERZ791569 | MGnify/ENA primary metagenome ERZ791569 (study PRJEB30046, sample SAMN00791902) | human gut metagenome | study: EMG produced TPA metagenomics assembly of the A metagenome-wide association study of gut microbiota in type 2...
CCAGCAGCACTCGCTGGAACCCGCCGGTATAGTCCAGGATCTCGTCGCCCAGCACCATCTCCGTCCGGCGCATGGGCAGCACAAGGGTGGCGGTGGTGCCGGCGTCCTGACGGCTGTCCAGCAGCAGCTGGCCGCCGTGCAGCCGGGCCACCTGACGGGCCAGCGGCAGGCCCAGGCCCAGCCCGCCGGCCATCAGCTCCGGCGTCATGGGCCGCTGGAACCACTGGTGCAGCAGCTCCTGCCGCTCCGGCGGGATACCGCAGCCGTCGTCCGCCACCTGCAGCAGCACATGGGGCCGCTGGACCTTCAGCGTCACCGTGACCCGGCCGCCGGCGGAACAGGCCTTCAGCGCGTTGCTCAGCAGGTGCCACAGCGCCTGGCTCAGCCACGCGGCGTTGGCCGCCGTGACGGCGTACCGCTCGTCGCAGACCATTTCCAAGGCCACGCCCTTCAGGGAGAAGGGCACCTCGGCCTCCCGGACGATCTCGTCCAGCCACACCACCAGGTCCAGGTTCTCGGTGGGCAGCGGCTCTGTCCGGTGCAGCAGCTCGGCGGATTCCAGATCCTTGGCCAGCCGCAGCAGCCGGAAATACCCGCGGTACAGCGGTGCGGCCCGCTGGTCCAGCTCCGGGTCGGCGTCCCGCGCCTCGGCGGGCGCCAGCTTCTGCAGCCCGTAGTAGATGCTGCCCAGCGCCGAGCGGATTTGCATGGCCACCATCGGCAGCCGTTCTGCATACACCTGTTCCTGCTGCGTCTGCTCCATGTGCTCACGCTCCTTCTGCTGTCAGCATGCCGCCGCAGCAGTGCTGTCAACCGTGGTAAGTTCTTCAGCTTCGCCCACATCATACCAAATCAAGTGCAAAAACACAAGGTTTTTATCAAATTTCCGCGAAATACAAAAAAGTTGAAAAAAACACTTGCTTTTTTCTAAGCAAGTGCATATAATTCTAAACATACCATACATTTAGGATATTCCGTCAGAGAGGAAGATGTTTTTATGAGCATTAAAGTCGGTATCAATGGTTTTGGCCGTATCGGCCGTATGGTCATGCGCTGCTGCCTGGACCATCCCAATATTGAGATCGTGGGCATCAACGACCTGTGCCCCGCCGATTACCTGGCCTATATGCTGAAGTTTGACACCATGCATGGCAAGTTCAAGGGTGAAGTTTCCTCCGAGGGCAACAACATCGTTGTCAACGGCAAGGCCATCCCCGTGTTCGCCGAGCGTGATCCCGCCAACCTGCCCTGGGCCAAGGTGGGCGCCGAGTACGTGGTGGAGTCCACCGGCCTGTTCCTGACCAAGGAGAAGGCCGCCGGCCATATCGCCGCCGGTGCCAAGCACGTGGTCATGTCCGCCCCCTCCAAGGACGACACCCCCATGTTCGTCTGCGGCGTCAACCTGGACAAATACACCAGCGATATGCAGTTTGTCTCCAACGCCAGCTGCACCACCAACTGCCTGGCCCCCATCGCCAAGGTCCTGCACGATAATTTCGGTATCACCGACGGCCTGATGACCACCGTGCACTCCACCACCGCCACCCAGAAGACCGTGGACGGTGTCTCCCTGAAGGATTGGCGCGGCGGCCGTGCGGCCTCCGGCAATATCATCCCCAGCTCCACCGGCGCGGCCAAGGCCGTGGGCAAGGTCATCCCCAGCCTGAACGGCAAGCTGACCGGTATGTCCATGCGCGTGCCCACCCTGGATGTCTCCGTGGTGGACCTGACCGTGAACCTGGCCAAGCCTGCCTCCTATGCCGACATCTGCGCTGCCATGAAGAAGGCCAGCGAGAACGAGCTGAAGGGCATTCTGGCCTACACCGATGAGGACGTTGTTTCCTCCGACTTCCTGGGCGACACCCATACCTCCATCTTCGACGCCAAGGCCGGCATCGCACTGACCGATACCTTTGTCAAGGTCGTCAGCTGGTACGACAACGAGATGGGCTACTCCGACAAGGTCCTGTGCCTGATCGAGCACATGTACAGCGTGGACCACAAGTAAACACCGCTTACTACCGAAAAGGTTTTCCTTCTTTTTGTTCCGCAGACAGCGCCGCGTTACGCGGCGCTGTTTGCATACTGCCGCCGGCACCGCAGGCGCAGCGCCGGGCTTTGCCCGGCGGGGAGGGGGCCGTGCGAAAAAATAGGCACTCTGAAAAATTTTTCAGAAAACCGTGTTTTACCACTACCATTCCTTTGAATTGTATGGTACAATAGGTACAACTTACCCAAGGGTACACAAGGGAAAGGAACCCGTCATGGAACAGAACCCCATTCTACATACCACCCTGTCGCTGGACAGCGACATTCCGTTATACGCCCAGCTGGTGGGTATCATCAAGCGCAGCATCTCCACCGGCGCGTTGCCGGTGGGCGCCCTGCTCCCCAGCGAGGCAGAGCTGTGCCGCTGCCTGAGCATCAGCCGCAACACCGTTCGCCAGGCCATCGGCGAGCTGGAGGACGAGGGCCTGGTGGTCCGCAAGCGCGGTCGCGGCACCTTCGTGGCCGACCCGGCCACCAACCGCCGGGGCGTGCGCTACTCCTTCACCACCGAGGTATCCTCGCTGGGCAAGGTGCCGTCCTCCACCCTGGTGGATTTCGCCGTGGAGGTTCCCAGCGCCGCCATCTGCGAGAAGATGGAGCTGCGGGAGGGCACGCCGGCGTACTGCTTCACCCGCGTCCGCAACGTGGACGGGCAGCCCCTGATCCTGGAGACCAGCTACTACCCCCAGTATATCTATCCCAACCTCACCCGCGACATGCTGCAGACCCACAGCTTCTACAGCCTGCTCTACCATGTGGGCATCGTGCCCTTTGCCGCGGACGAGAGCTACGAGTCCGTGATCCTGGACGACAGCCGCGCCGCCCTGCTGGGCGTGGACTCCGGCAGCTGCGCCTTCTTCCACCAGCGCCTGACCCGCACCGAGGACGGCCGCATCTACGAGTACACCCGCAGCTATATTCGCGGCGACCGTGTCCGTCTGGATGTCCACATGCAGAAGAGCGGCATGAGCTTTGTCCGCACCATCGACTGATATGCGCGCATAAAAAAGGAACACCCGTCGGGTGTTCCTTTTTTCATGTTTTACAGCAGATACAGCAGCCGCAGCAGGTAGCGCGCCAGCAGCACGCCCAGCACCGCGCCGCCGCAGCTGCCGGCCACAGTCCACAGCTGCTTCTGCTTGGCGTGGGGCACCTGCTGGCTGTATAGCCGCTGGTTTTCCCGGTTCAGCCCCACCAGCACCTCCGGGTTCCGCTGGGCGATAGCCTGCACCACGGCGTCCGCCATCCGGCGGCTGCCGCTCTTGCCCAGCCGCAGCGCGATGCTGCGGCCGTCATAGGTCAGCAGCTGCACCACCGTGCGCCTGACCCACAGGAACTTGGTGTCGTGGCGATAGACCCACAGCACCTCCGACAGCGGCAGCACCAGGTTCTGCCGCCGCCCGTAGACGAAGGCCGTGCTCACCAGCGCGTCCAGCCGCCGGTCCCCCTGCAGATAGTGGAACTCGCTCTCCGCGCGCTCCAGCAGCCGCTGCTTCCGCAGGTGCTTCAGCACGCCGCTCAGCTGTATGGCGTAGATAAGGGCGGTCACCAGCAGCCAGAAGGCGAACCACGCCGCAAAGACCCCTATATAGAACCAGTCGTTGTGCTCCGCGCCCGGCGTCAGCATGGCGTCGATGTAGTAATCGCCGTAGAGACTGACGAACTCGTCCCCGGTCATGTCGTTGGACTCTGCGATGTCCAGAATGTATTCCTCCGGCGTCCCGCAGATCACGCCGGTCAGCCGCCGGGGGGGCGGAGCAGTGACCGCCGTCAGCGGCAGATAGGCCGTCAGCGTGGTCTGCCCGCCGTCGCCCTGCGCAGCGTCCGGCACGTCGCTGTCGTCACTGTAGGTGTACGCCACGATGTCCGCAAATTCCGCGTACTGCTCATCGCTGAGGCTCACCAGATAGCCGTAATCCGACGTGTCCCAGGCGATGTAGAAGGTCTTTCGCCCGCCGTCGCCCAGCGTCACTTTGTATACCCAGTCGGTCATGTACTGCACGTCGATGTAGTTGTAGTCCTCCAGATAGACCTGGTCCCCCAGAGGCAGCGGCTCCAGCTGCTGCTGTTGCTGCCGCGTCCGCAGGCCCAGCAGGATCAGCCCCGCCGCCAGCAGGGCCAATGCCAGCCCGGTGATCCACCAGAGCGGCGTGTGTCGAACATAACGGCGCATCTCCATAGTGTCCCCTCCATATTTCGTGGTGGTACGACACAGTATACCATAGTTAGCACCCTGGCGCAATATATATCGTGCATTTTGCCCAATATACCGCCGCGCCTGCCCCGCCGGGAAGGCAATTCTGCCCGCGCTCCCGGCGCGCCACGGCATAAAAAAAGAAAGCCCCGTGGGGCTTTCTTTTTTTGATTACTCGTCCAGATTCTCGATCAGCTCAGCCAGCGCATCCACGGCTTCCTTCTCATCGCTGCCGTCAGCGATCAGCGTCACCGTGGTGTCCTTCATAATGCCCAGGCTCAGCACGCCCAGCAGGCTCTTGGCGTTGACGCGGCGTTCCTCTTTTTCCACCCAAATGCCGCTCTTGAACTCGTTGGCCTTCTGGATAAAGTAGGTGGCGGGTCTGGCGTGCAGACCGACCTCATTTTTCACCGTGATCTCCCGTGTATACATGAAACAGCACTCCTTACGCACATTTTTGCTCTCGCGCCAGAGGGTGCAGCGCGCAGAAACTAACCCTCACCATTTCCTATTATACCGCTTTACCGCAGGATTGCAATGGGCATTGATACGAAAATACCGCGCGTTGGCCTATATTTCGTGCCGCATTTTGTGAAAAATGCCCTGTTTTATCGTCACATCCGCGCTTCTGCCCAATCACTGAGCTGCTCCAGGATCGGCAGCAGCGCCCGGCAGCTGTCCGTGGGCCGATACTCCACCCGCACCGGCACCTCCAGATACTCCTGCCGTTCCATCAGCCCGTCCCGCTCCAGCTCCCGCAGTGCCGAGGCCAGCACCGTGTTGCTGATACCGTCCAGCTTGCCCCGCAGGGCGTTGTAGCGTATGGCCCCGGCGTTGGACACCGCGCACAGGATCTGCACCTTCCACTTGCCGCCGATCAGCTGCATGGCGTGGTGCAGCGGGCATTTCTCCATACAGGGACAGTCGTAATGCGTCTCGGACATGGTCAGTTCCTCCTTACCTGCTCACCTTTATCTGCGCTCTTGCATTTCGCGCATATCCTGCTATGATTATAGCAGGTACGAAAACCGGAGTAAATAGCAAAAGGAGAAGATCACCCGTCATGAATATCTACCTGCAGGGGCTGACCATGGGCCTGGCCTATGTGGCCCCCATCGGATTGCAAAACCTGTTCGTCATCAACAGCGCCCTGACCCAGAAGCGCAGCCGCGTCTACATCACCGCGCTGATCGTCATTTTCTGGGACATCTCCCTGGGCGTGTCCTGCTTCCTGGGCGCCGGCGCGCTGATGCAGGCGCTGCCCTGGCTGCAAAAGGTCATTCTGGGCATCGGCAGCCTGATCGTCATCTACATCGGCGTCGGCCTTCTGCGCAGCAAGGCCAGTTTGGAGGGCGGCCGGGACGTGAACATCCCAATCTGGAAGCTCATTACCTCCGCCTTCGTGGTCACCTGGCTGAACCCCCAGGCCATCATCGACGGTACCATGATGCTGGGCGCCTTCCGCGCCACCCTCACCGGCGGCAGCGACCTGTTCTTCATCTGCGGCTTCGCCTCCGCCTCGGTGATCTGGTTTCTGACGCTGTCCACCGTGGTCTCCCTGCTGGGCAGCAAGTTCAATGAGAAAATTCTCAACATCATCAACAAGGTCTGCGGCGCGGTCATTGTCTTCTACGGCTGCAAGCTGCTGTGGAACTTCATAAAGATGATGGGCTGGCTGTAAAGCCCTTCACAAATCGCGCCCTTTCTGCTACAATCAGTGTACAGAAAGGGCGTGATTTTTTTATGGAGCAGAATTACCGACTCACCATCGCCTACGACGGCTCCCGCTTCTTCGGCTGGGAGCGCCAGCCGGATAAGGACACCATCCAGGGCAAGCTGGAGGCCGTGCTGGGTGAGCTGCAGGGCCGTCCGGTGAACGTCATCGGCGCGGGCCGCACCGACGCCGGCGTCCACGCCCGGGCTATGACCGCCAACGTGGTGCTGGACGTGGGGGAGAGTCCCGATGCCATCCGGGACTACCTGAACCGCTATCTCCCCGACGCCATCGCCGTCCGGGAGGTCAAGGAGGCCGCGCCCCGGTTCCACGCCCGGTACAACGCCCTGGGCAAGACCTACCGCTACACCTGCCACACCGGCCCCGTCAAGCCGGTGTTCGACCGGAAATACGTCACCCTGCTGGATTACGTCCCGGACGTGGAGAAAATGCGCCAGGCTGCGGCCTGCCTGCTGGGGGAGAACGACTTTGCCGCCTTCTGCGGCAACCCCCGCATGAAAAAGTCCACCGTCCGTCTGGTGGACCACATCTCCATCGAGCAGCGGAAGGACCGGGTGATCTTCACCTTCCACGGCACCGGCTTTCTGCAGAACATGGTGCGCATCATGGTGGGCACGCTGCTGGAGGTGGGCCGGGGTTACTGGCTGCCGGAGCAGGTGCAGAAGATCCTGCTGTCCGGGGATCGCAAGCAGGCCGGCCCCACCGCCCCGCCGGAGGGCCTGTGCCTGCTGAAGGTGGACTATTGATCCGCCCGGGGGCACAGAGGAGACATTCCATGAAAGAGCTGGTTTTGTATATCCACGGCCAGGGCGGCAGCCCGGAGGAGGCCGCCCACTACCGCCCGCTGCTCCCCGGCAGCGATGTGAAGGGCCTGGACTATAAGGCCCGGACCCCCTGGGAGGCGGCGGAGGAGCTTCCCCGGCTCTACGACCGGCTCAGCACGGACTATGACGCCGTCACGCTGATCGCCAACAGCATCGGCGCCTATTTCGCCATGAGCGCCCTAAGTGAAAAGGACATCGCCCGGGCGCTGTTTATCTCCCCCGTCGTGGACATGGAGAAGCTGATCACGGACATGATGGGCTGGGCCGGCGTCACCGAGGACCGGCTGCGCCGGGAGGGGGAGATCCCCACGGACTTCGGCGAGACGCTGTCCTGGGACTATCTGTGCTACGTCCGGGCGCACCCTGTCCGCTGGCGCGTCCCCACCCATATCCTGTACGGCGGAAAGGATCACCTGACCTCCCGGGAGACCGTCTCCGCCTTTTCCGCCCGCATCAGCGCGTCCCTCACCGTCATGGAGGACGGCGAGCACTGGTTCCACACGGACGAGCAGATGGCTTTTCTGGACGGCTGGCTCCGCGCCGCCGTGTAGCAGCGCCTTTGACAAAAACCGAGAAAGCCCCTATTGCTGCACGGATCTGCGGCGCAGCGCGCTGTGGGTCACAGAAGAGTCACAGGAGGATGTACTATGAGCACCAAAACCATGAAGCAGTATGTCATCGGCGCTTTTACCGACCATGTGTTTGCCGGCAACCCAGCCGCCGTCTGCGCCGGGTCGCTGCTGCATCTGCCGGAGTGATGGAAATTGTGTTCGAGGAGATGGATGGCAGCTTGATTTTATTTTACACAGTTGGAGGTAGGACAGAGAAATGCGTGAGATCGTAACACAGGCCATCGGCTTTCTGGGTGTGCTCTTCTTTTTCCTCTCCTTCCAGACAAAGACCAATCGCTCCCTATTCGTCCTGCAGACGCTGGGCTGCCTGACCTTCAGCGTGCAGTTTATCCTGCTGGGTGCGCTCAGCGGCTGCCTGAGCCTGCTGGTCAACATCACCCGCAACATCATGCTGACGAAGTACAACGACTGCAAGGTTATCCGCTGGAAGGGCTGGGTGGCGGTCTTTTCCGCGCTGTCCCTGACTGCCGCGCTGTTCACCTGGAACGGCTGGAGCAGCCTTCTGCCCGTGGCCGGCACCGTGGCCAGCACTATCGGCTATTGGACCAACAACGCCAAAAATATCCGCCTGGCGAATCTGGCGGTCAACTCCCCCTGCATGCTCCTGTACGACGTGCTGGTCAAGTCCTGGGGCGGCGTGCTGAACGAGACCATCGCCATCGTCTCTATCCTCATCTCCGTCATACGCTTCGGCTGGAAGGCTCTGGACGGCGATACCATCGAAAAATGACCCGCCGGGAGACTTTTTTCTCGGCATGTTTCTGATCGCTTACAACGCACGATGAAAAATTTTTTAGGAGAACCTGCTATGCTTGCTGTCCGAGCAGCCGCTAATGACGACTATACCCGCGTCGGAGATTTTTACTATTCACTGATCGACGCCATGGAGAACGCAGAGTACAAACCCGGATGGGAGAAGAATATCAAAGCCATTCGGCTGGACGTTCTGGGCGGCAACATCCCCGCGGAAAAGGCCTACACCAGAATGGGGTTCGTCTATCGCGGCACCATAAACATGTTCTACGAGGACACCGGCTGGACGGATTATAGGCTGTTTGAGTATGTCGTCTGAGCCGTCTCCTTAGTCTGCCTCCCGCGCTCAGGATCGCCCTTTTCATCGGCGCAAAAAGCAAGCCCTCCGGTGATGCCGGAGGGCTTGCTCTATCATTACAGGTTACATATTATGGATGTCGTCCAGCAGGTCGTCCAGGGACATGGTGCGCACCTGGTTCTCGTCGTCCTCGGTGGGCTCATCCTTGGCGCTGCGCGCTGCCGGCGCGTCAGACGCGCGCTCCGGGGCGGACGCCGGCGCTTTCTCCGCCGTTCTTGCGTCGTTTCTCGCCCGTTCTGCGTCGTTCCACGTTGCAGTCCGCGTCGCTTTCTCGGCCTTCGGCTCCTCCGGAGCCTCCTCCTGCCGGGGCACCAGACGGGGCACGCGGCTGGTGTGATGGTGCTCCAGCGCAGGCGTTTCCCGGTCGGGACGGGGCGGCTGCGGCTCGTCGTCGTAGTCGTCGCTGCCCACATGGCCGCGGCCGATCAGGAAGCCCAGCAGGAACAGCACGATCACCAGCAGCACCGCCACCGCGATGGCCACATAGGCGGTCTTGACCTCGCCCAGCACCGGCAGCACAAGGGTCCCGGGGATCTCCAGCGGCGGTATCTCCGGAATAGTCTCCGGGTCGATGACCTCCACCGTGGGGATGATGCCGGTATAGGCGGGCATCCGCAGCACATGGATGGTGTAGTTCTGCTTGGTCTTGCCATCCTCGGCGGTGCCGGTGACGGTGATGACCGTTTCGCTCTCGGTGGCGGACAGCTTCACGTCGCCGGTGCCGGTGACGCCCTGGGCCTTCTCGTCCTTGGCCGCGGCGGCCACCGTCACCTGCCTGGCCTCATACGGAACATAGGCGATATAGTCCGTCACGGCCGCGCTGAAGGTGGGGGACAGGGTGGCGCCTTCCAGCGTCAGGGTGGACAGCGTGGCGTCCGTGGAGGGCTTGTAGTTGGGGTCCTGCTGGCGGGTGGCGTCGATCACATAGCTCTTGGTGGCGCCGCTGGCCGCGGTGACCTTGATGGTGATGGTGTTGGCGCCCACAGCCAGCTCATTGCCGCTGACGGAGACGCTGGCGCTGTTGTCCGCCTTTTTGTAGTTCAGGTCCAGCGAGCTGACCGCATAGGGCACCGTGCAGGTGTAATAGGTGGTGCCGCTGGAAAAGGACGGGCTCAGCGTGGCGTTGGAGCAGCTGAGGGAGCTGAGGTTGCAGTTGCTGCTGGGGGCCGCGCCCACCTTGCCGGACCAGCTGGCGCTGCCCAGGTCAGTATCGCTGTTGCCGTCGGACACCACGATGCTGGAGAACGTGGCGGTCAGGGCATCGCCCTCCTTGGCGCTGCCGGACACCTTCATTTTGACGGTGACCACGCCGCCGCTGGAGCTGGACGTGCCGTATACGCTGAATTTGTTGTTGTTGACCACGATGCTCCAGCCGCTGACGGAGCAGTTGTAGTTGGTAAAGGACAGGTTGCCGCTGTAGCTCAGGTCGGCGGTGAGACCGTAGACCTTGTTGGGGACGGACAGCGTCAGGGTGACGGTGTCTCCCGCCTGCAGCGTGGCGGTGCCGGTGAGACTGGCTCCGGCGGCGTGCGCCGTCTGGGGCAGCAGCGTGACCACCAGCAGAAGCGTCAGCAGCGCGGAGGCTGCGGCACGAAAGAGTTTGTTTTTCATCGGGTGTTACCTCCTCAGCCGATGGTGCGCTGGCCCACGGTGACCTGTGCCGCCTGGACCACGTCGGTGATGGTGACCTTGCCGTCGCCGTTGATGTCCGCCGCCTTGGCATACGCGCCGTTCAGCGAGACGGAGCCAACCACGGAGCGCTGCAGCTTGACCACGTCGGTGATGGTGACCTTGCCGTCGCCGCTGACGTCGCCGGTGACCACGATGGTCACGGTGGTGCTGCTGCTGACGGCGGTCATGCCGGTGCCCACCACGCCGGAGGTCACCTTGCTGCTGCCGTTATACACGGTGTAGCCCGCGCTGCTCAGCGAGGAGACAGAGGTGTTGGGGGACACGCCGGTCAGATAGTTGCCGGAGGGGGCGGGCGTGTTGCCGCCGGTATTTCCACCGGTGTTTCCACCCGTGTTGCCGCCGGTGTTGCCGCCGGTCGAGACAGGCGTCTTGGTAAACACGGCGTCAAATGTGATATCCGCGCCGGGCATCACGGTACTGCCGGTAAGCTTGCTGCCGGTAGAGCTGTTCACCCAGTGGCTGAAGCTGTACACATAGCTCTTGTCCGCGGCCTTGAAGGGGTTGGACGTCGGCATACGGATAATGTCATCCTTTGCCAGTGTGTAGCGCTCAAATACAGAGTCGCCGTTCTTGAATGTCACCGTATACAGATCGCCGAACTTGGCTGTCACGGTATGGTCTCTGGGCGCCACAGGCGTGCTCTGTGAGATCTCCTGGTCGTTGTAGAACCAGCCCTTGAAGCCGGCCTCTGTCACCTCGGGCAGCTTGCCGTAGGGCTGAGACTCGCTGTACTTCTGCTCTGCGACCACCTTGCCGTTCACCACAAACTTGACCTTATACACGTTGTTGGTCGATGTATCCGGGGCCGACGCGGTCGCCGCACCGATGGTAAAGGTGCTGTTGACCAGTGTCTCTGTGCCGGAGCTGCTGGTGCCGGTAAGGGTAAAGGTATATGTACCCTGCGGAAGCTGGCTGATGGTCAGCTTCGCATCCAGCTCCCACAGGTCGAACCACTTGGCGTTGATGCCACTGCGGGAGCTCTGCGTTGCGACTGCGCCGGTGCTGTTGTTGGTAACGACCGCCTTGACGGTGTCGATGTTCTGCGTGCAGGTGACGATACCACGGATGGGGAAGGAAGAGTTCCCCTGTGTCAGGTTGTGGACGATCTTGTTGCCATAGTCGTCCTTCTCCGGCATCTGGGGATAGAATAGGCCGATCGTGTTCCAGCTGTCCCGCCCCGATACAGGCGACAGTGCCACGAGAGTGGCTTCTGTCTTGTCCTTGCTCAAGCCGACCTTGTAGGCCGTCACGGTAGTGTTTGTAGCATTGGCCTTCAGCTCTTCTCTGACCATGTCAGCTGCGACTTCTTTTTGGATGTCGGCCAATTTCTTGCCCGTGAGCATTTCAAGGATCAGCTGCAGCTCTTCATCAGTGAGGTCATCCACCGCTTTTTCGTCCTCAGCGATCTTCTCTAATTTTTCAATAAGGGCTGCTTGTTCCTCGGCGGTCTTATCAGCAAGCTTACCCTCTACCAGCTTGGCGATCTCTTCGTCAGTCTTTCCATCGAGGTTTTGCTCCATAAGATCAAGGATCTTGTTGCTCAACAGGACCACATAGGTCTGCGCGATCTCGCTGACAAATTCCTGATTCCCATCAACGCCCTTTTCAAATTCTTTTTCGAGCTCATCCAGCTTTGCCTTGATCTCGTCCTCTGTGGGCTCTGTCCGGGCCTCGGGGCTCGTTATGGTCGCCGAACTGACCGTAATGGTCAGATAGCTGCCAGCCCCCACATTATACAAAATATATCCGTTGCTGCTGTTGTCCAGCGTCCAGAACTGGTTCGTGCTGTCAGAGGGATTCTGCAATTTCAGCGCGCCGCTGGCCACGGCCAGCCGTGTGCCATCCTCCGCGGTCAGGGTATAGCGCCCGGAGTTGTAGTACGTCAGTGTCAGGGAGGACGCCTTGTCCTTGGCGACCAGGTCAGTGCTGTTCACGCCGTACCCGTAATTCTGGTTCGCGTGGTACAGGATCGCGTACTTTCCCTCCAGATGGGAAGAGGTGTTCTGATACCGCATCACCAGCGCATCCGAAGGCTCGTTGATGTGCAGGCGGCTGTATACCGAGGACTGCACGTCGCCGCTTGCCGCGCTGTAATAGGCCATGGAACGGTTCTTCACGCCGTACCGGTCGGCCTGCTGGGTCTGCATGTCCTTATACTGGTTGTCCAGCTTGCTGCATTCGGCGTAGATGGCGGTGATCAGGTCTGTCTCGCTCTGGTTCTTGAAACCGCCCAGCCGGTTGTCGATGGCGCGCGTCACCACGTTATACGCGCCGTCCACGCCGTGCTGCACGCTGCGGCTCCACAGCACGTTCTTCAGCGCGCTGGAGTAGTTGTCCAGATCAAGGCTCCTGTACTTTGCTTCCAGCTTCTCGATCAGCGGTGTATAGCGCATTTTCAGCCAATACTGCGTCTGGGCTTCGCCAAATTCGCGACTGTTGGAGCCGTGACCCAATGCTGCCCATGTGGCGCGGAAGTTCGGGCCGTAGCCCGCTTGACTGCCGCCGCTGGAATTCGTGCCGTATGCCTCATCCAGCTTCGCAGAAAAGTACAGGTAGACGTCATCCGACTTCTGATTCCTCAGCCACGTGCGGAAGCCGTCCAGCGTTCCGGCATTGCTGGAGAACATATATAGGCCGTAGGAAACGCCGCCGGGGTCGCCGTTTACGTTGGAAACAGCTCCCGGGTCGGCATTCGTGCCCGTCTCGTAGTATTGGCTCAGGGAGCCCAATTCCGGATTAGTCCAATTCTTGCTGGCGGCCAGCAGAATGGTGGTCACACAACTGGTCACCATCACCGCTGCCAGGATCAATGCCATGCCCCGTTTCGTCCTTTTCATGCTGCTGCACCCTGCCTTATCTCTAAGTTGTATGGGAACGCCGGCGGCGGCCAAGGGCCACTCCACCGATTTACATAATAATACTCACGGACAGTATACCATCGGTATTCCCAGTTGTCTACCAGAAAAACGCGAAAAACACAGAAAATATGAAAATTTTGTCAGGCGCACCACAATATTTGGGTGGATTTATCGAACAAGATGTCGTATAATGGCCGCAGGCTGACAAAAATACGCAAGGAGAATTCAATTTATGTCAACGAACACAACGAAAAAACGCGGCACCGGCGCGGCGGCGGTCATCATCGTCCTGTGCCTTATTGCGCTGGGCGCGCTGGGATATGTCATCTACCGCCAGCTGTACCCCGCGGTGCCGGAGACGGTGGAGCTGTACGTGGCGTCCGAGACGGCGGACGCCGTCTCCTACCGGGACGAGGAGCGGACGCCGATGGGCAGCATACTGCGCGGCGCAGGCGTGCGCGCCGTCAAGTCCGATTGGGAGGGCGACGGGGAACTGGTGCGTATCGACAACGGTACGGAGGACGGCAAGCCCGGCTATCTCTACATGGAGCGCGCCTCGCTGACCGAGGACTACGCCGGTGCGGTGCTCAACAAGATCGTTTACGCCCTCCGGGGCATGAGCCTTACGGACGAGACGGGTGCCGTCCCCGGCTGCGCCGTGGAGAAGGGCATGGCTCTCACCGTTACCGGCTTTGACGGCATGGATGGCGGCAGAGTTGTGCGCTGGAAGGTGTCCTGTGACCGGGGCGAGGGCTATATCGACGGCGACAACGTCCGCATGACGGCGGAGGAGGCCGCCGCCCAGTACGACGACGCGCTGTATCAGCTCCACGCCGCCCGGGGCGACAGCTGGGGCGGCGGCGACGCGGCGGGCCTGGACTACTATCCCACGGAGAAGCCGGTCTTTACCGACAACACCATGCCTGACGAGGTCCGGGCGCTGTACCTCAACGGCAGCGCCATCCAGTACGCCGACAGCTACCTCCGCCTGGCGGAGGGCAGCGGCATCAACGCCTTCGTGGTGGACATCGTGGACGGCACGGCGGTGTCCTACGCCTCGCCGGTCATGCAGCAGTACAGCCCCTCGGCCTACGCCGCGGCACAGGACACCATGGAGGGCTTCCAGGCCAACGTGCAGAAGCTGCGGGATGCAGGCTACTACGTTATCGGCCGCATCACCGTGTTCAACGACGCCCATCTGGCCGCCGACCACCCGGAGTACGTCATCTCCGACCTCAGCGGCACGCCGCTGAAGATCAGTTCCATGTACTGGCCCAGCGCCTATAACCGCACGGTGTGGCAGTACAAGGTGGACCTGGCCCTGGAGGCTGCGGCCCTGGGCTTCAATGAGATCCAGTTTGACTACATCCGCTTCCCCGACGGCGCGTACAAGTACGAAAAGGCGGGTACCATCGACTATAAGAACACCTACGGCGAGAGCAAGGCCCAGGCGGTGCAGCGGTTCCTGCTCTACGCGGCTAAGCGACTCCACGACGCCGGGTACTACGTTTCCGGCGACGTGTTCGGCGAGTGCGCCAACGCCTATGTGACGGCCTGCGGCCAGTACTGGCCGGCCATCAGCGCCGTGGTGGACGCCATTTCCGGCATGCCCTACCCCGACCACTACAGCGCGCAGGGGGACTATAAGCCCTGGGAGCACCCCTACACCACGGTCTACAACTTCGGCGAGAGCGCCATGGCCCGCCAGAGCGAGACGGCCTCTCCCGCCGCGGTACGGACGTGGATCCAGTGCTACAACGCCATCCGGGAGCCGTACAACCACTACGGCGCCGCCGAGCTGGCCGACGAGGTCCGGGCCCTCCGCGACGCCGAGTGCACCGGCGGCTTTATGACCTGGAACGGCGCGTCCGACATCGACAAATACGCCGAGGTCATCTCCGCCCTGAGCTGATATGAACGCAAAAAAGAAAGCCCGCAAGGGCTTTCTTTTTTTGCTCAATGCCGTTTCCGGCCGATCCATGCCGTTCCCGTCAGCGACAGTGCCACGCTCACGGCGTAGATGTCCGCGCCCGGGTCGAAGATCTTGGGGGAGCCCTTCTTGTCCTCGTCGGCATTGTCGGTATCGGTGGTGGTGCCGCTGTTGTAGTAGTACCGGGGCGCTGCCTCCCACTTGGCGTACAGGGTGATGTTATCCGTCACGGGCTTGGTAAAGTCGTAGGCCGCGGTGCACGCCTCATCTGTGTACCAGCCTACAAGGGTATACCCGGCTTTGCGGCTGTCAGGCTTGGTGGCCGCCGCGTTGGCCCGTATCTGCTCCGGTACGTCGCTTCCGCCGTTACTGTTGAACGTTACGGTGTGCAGCGTTATGCCGTTTGGCTGTCCGGGATCAAATGTCCCGCCGGTGACGGCGACCATCCCAGTGCGATAGGGTGAGGCATAAATGTTGCCGCGGAAGGTCCCGCCCTCGATCACAGCACGGTCAGCAGGATTGCTTGGATTTAAGTACATTGCGGAGGATTTATCCTGACTGGCCGTACAGTCTCTCACGAACGCGTCCCCGCATATGGTGATGTTGCGAAGGCTGGATATGCCGCCGCCATATCCATAAACGGCGGTGCAGTTACGGATGGTGCCGCCGTTCATGGTAAAGCTGCCCAAGTTGTTTACGCCGCCTCCGTCATCATATGCAGCGCTGCCGTAAGCCACGCACCACTCGATGGTGCCGCCGTTCATGGTAAAGCTGCCAAGCGCATAGTCTCCGTCACGGTCAGCCACGTACACGCCGCCGCCCCGCGCTGCGGTGCAGCCTGCGATTTTTCCGGCCTTCATCACAAAGCTGGCGCTTCGTGCCACGAGTACGCCTCCCGCGGTGTTGTGTTCGCCAACCGCAGAGCAGCCCACGATGTTGCCGCCCTCCATCACGAAGCTGGCGTCCTGATTGATAAACACACCGCCGCCGCCGTTCTCACTAATGCTGCCATACACACTACTGAAAGAATGTTCGCGGCCGATCCCGCCGGTGATGACCCCGCCCTTAACGATCTCGGTGCCCGCGTTTTCGTTCAGCGTCCAAAGGCCGGTGGCCTCCTTGACGAATTTGTGTATGGCGTCGGGGTTACTGTCCACCAGCGTCAGCGTGCCGCTGTCCATCTGGATAACGCTGTCGTTTGCGTCTCTGTTTTCATGTTGCAGCACAAATCCGTTCAGGTCCAGCGTCACATCCCCCTGAATGACCAGCGCCTGCGTCAGCTTCACATTGTTGCACAGATAGTACGTGCCGCTATTCAGCGTCTTTTCGCTGATCGTGACCGGCGCACCTATTGTGCTGCCCGACATATTTTCTTCTGTCAGCTTTTCTCCGGCGGGTGTACCCTTGATTTTTGTCGTCAGCAGCAGCGTGCTGCCCTTTTGAATGTTGTAGTTTGCTAATGTGCGGCCATCTACTAACAAGTTTCCACCGTAATAGAGATGCTGCTCCCCGGCAGCGATTTTGGTTTTCGTTTCCAATTTTCCTTTTATGTTGTCGATGCTGTCCCCAGACTCCGCATCAAGCGCGATCGTCTCGCCGCTTGGC
>ERZ791569.750-NODE-750-length-16418-cov-5.683738_pt1 | contig 16418 bp, 15 predicted proteins | sample MGYA00509973_ERZ791569 | MGnify/ENA primary metagenome ERZ791569 (study PRJEB30046, sample SAMN00791902) | human gut metagenome | study: EMG produced TPA metagenomics assembly of the A metagenome-wide association study of gut microbiota in type 2...
CAGCGCGTCGCTGCCCTCGCTCCGGCCCAGACCGCAGCCTATGGCCGCCGCGTCGCAGCCGGCCATCCTGCGGCGTATCTCCGTCTCCGCGTCCGGCGACAGCCGTCCCTCCTGCTCCGGCAGCGGGTGGGGCATGGCGCACAGGCACTTGCCCGCCGCGATGGGCCACACCGCCTCCGGCACGCCCAGAAGCACCAGCCCGCAGCCGCTGCGCACCGCTCCGGCGGCGCACAGTACCGGCGCGCCGGTATACCCCACGCTGCCGCCCAGCAGATAGACCTTGCCAAAGGTCCCCTTGTGCCCCGCCGGGTCCCGGACGGGCATCACACTGCGCACAAATTCTCTGTCGATCCGCTGCACGGCATCATCTCCCCTGTCTTTTTTGTACAGTATAGCATATCTGTCAATCACAAAAGCTGCTTTTTTCGTATCGTGGGATGAAAAAAGTGCTTGCAAGTTTCGTTTCGTTGTGGTATAAGTTATCCATCGGATAAAAAACGAGCAAAAAGCTGTGAACGGGAAGATCTGCGCCACGCGCATCCGTCAGAGAGAGTCGGCCACCGGCTGCAAGCCGACTTGGGATGTACCGCAGTGTTCGCCCGGGAGCTGCCGCGAGGAAATGCGCGGCCGGGTCACCCTCCGTTAGCGGGAAACGAGTGCGCAGACCATGTCTGCGAATCTGGGTGGTACCACGGAAGTATGCCTTTCGTCCCAATTTTCGGGATGAAAGGTATTTTTTATTGCATTTTATCCCACCAAACAAACTCTCAAAAGGAGGAAGCGATACACTATGAAAGAGAAACTGGAACAGCTGCTGGCCGAGGGCAAGCAGCGCATCGCCTCCGTCGCCAGCGAGACGGAGCTGCAGGACATCAAGGCCGCGCTGCTGGGCAAGCAAGGCAGCCTGACCGAGCTGATGAAGGAGCTGCCCAAGCTGGACGTCTCCCTGCGTCCCGAGATGGGCAAGGCGGTCAACCAGGTCAAGGGCCAGCTGTCCGCCCTGCTGGATGAGCGCCGCGAGGAGCTGAAGATGAAGGCCTCCGAGGTGGACCCGGACTTCGACATCTCCGTCCCCGGCACCATGCCCCTCAGCGGCGGTCTGCACCCCATCACCCAGATGTGCTACGACCTGAACGATGCCTTCCGCTCCATGGGCTTCGAGATCTTCGAGGAGGACGACATCACCAGCGAGCTGTACGGCTTTGACAACCTGAATTTCCCCCCCAACCACCCCGCCCGCGAGAGCATGGACACCTACTGGCTCTCCGGCCACGACAGCGGTGAGTGCTGGGACAAGCTGTGCCTGCGTCCCCACCTGACCGGCGGCTCCGTCCGCTATCTCCAGACCCACAAGGCCCCCTACCGCTTCGTCTACCCCGGCAAGGTCTACCGCAACGAGACCACCGACGCCCGCCACGAGCGCGCCTTCTTCCAGTATGAGGCCCTGATCGTGGACAAGGACTTCACGTTCGCCTCCGGTAAGGTGATGATCAAGAGCATCCTCAGCAAGGTCTTTGGCCGCGACGTCCCGGTGCGTATGCGCGCCGGCTTCTTCCCCTTCGTGGAGCCCGGCTTCGAGATCGACATGGGCTGCCTGGTCTGCGGCGGCAAGGGCTGCTCCGTCTGCAAGCATGTGGGCTGGATCGAGGTCATGCCCGGCGGCACGCCCCACCCCAACGTCCTCAAGGCCGCCGGTCTGGACCCCAATGAATACACCGGCTTCTACGTCAACATCGGCCTGGACCGCCTGGTGATGATGCGCTACGGCGTGGACGACGTCCGCCTGTTCCACAGCGCCGACCTGCGCTTCCTGGAACAGTTCCGTTGATAAGGGAGGGTACACAACATGAAAGTATCTTTGAATTGGATCCGTGATTACGTCCAGCTTCCGGCGGACGCCGACCTGAAGAAGCTGGCTTACGACCTGACCATGTCCACCGTGGAGGTGGAGGACGCCACCGACCTGGGCGCATCCTTCCACGACATGGTGGTGGGCGAGATCAAGACCGTCGAGCCCCACCCCAATGCCGACAAGCTGCGCGTCTGCAAGACCGACATCGGCGGCCGGGTGGAGACCATCGTCTGCGGCGGCAGCAACCTCCGTGAGGGCATGAAGGTGGCCGTGGCGCTGCCCGGCGCCATGTGCAAGTGGCACGGCGAGGGCGACCTGGTGGAGATCAAGAAGAGCAAGCTCCGCGGCGTGGACAGCTACGGCATGATCTGCGGCGCGGTGGAGATCGGCCTGGCCGACCTGTTCCCCACAAAGGAAGAGGCCCACATCCTGGACCTCAGCGACTTCGACGCCCCCGCCGGCACTCCGCTGGCCGACGCGCTGGACCTCAACGACATCATTCTGGAGATCGACAACAAGTCCATGACCAACCGCCCCGACCTGTGGGGCCACTACGGCATCGCCCGGGAGATCGCCGTCCTGTACGACCTGCCCATGACCCAATTCCCCCGCTTTGACCGGAACGTGGAGAACACCTCCGGCTTCCACGTCACCGTGGAGGATGCCGAGCGCTGCCCCCGCTACCTCTCCGCCCAGATCGAGGGGCTGAACGTCAAGCCCGCCCCCTACAAGATGCAGAGCCGCATCTGGAAAGTGGGCATGCGCCCCATCAACGCGCTGGTGGACATCACCAACTACGTCATGCTGGCCACCGGCCAGCCCACCCACGCCTTCGACTCCGACCACATCGCCGGCCACGTCATCGTCCGCCGCGCCGGTGAGGGCGAGAAGCTGCTGCTGCTGAACGGCAAGGAGCTGGCCCTGTCCGCCGACGATCTGGTCATCGCCGACGATGCCGGCGTGGTGGGTCTTGCCGGCGTCATGGGCGGCGCCAAGGACTCCATCCTGCCCGACACCTCCAAGGTCATCCTGGAGGTAGCCAACTTCGACGCCAAGGGCATCCGCCGCACCGCCCTGCGCTACGACAACCGCACCGAGGCCTCCGCCCGCTACGAGAAGGCCATTGACCCCGAGCGCTGCGACCAGGCCTTTGACCTGTCCATGCAGATGTTCTCCGAGCTCTACCCCGACATGAAGCTCACCGGCCTGGTGGATCAGTATCCCACCCCCCTGAAGCAGGCAGAGATCGACGTGGCTCTGAGCTGGCTGGAGCGCCGTCTGGGCAAGCGCCTGCCTCCGGATGAGATCAAGCACAAGCTGGAGCTGCTGGGCTACGCCGTCACCTTCAACGGCGACAATATGCACCTGGTGGTCCCCACCTGGCGCTCCACCGGCGATGTCTCCATCCAGGCGGACATCATGGAGGAGGTCGCCCGGATGTACGGCTACGAGAACTTCGAGGCCGAGCCCATCACCACCACCTTCGACGGCGCCATCAACCAGCTGGACAAGGACCTGGAGCGCCGCATCAAGGAGTATCTGGCCATCCGCTGCGGCATGCAGGAGATCTTCACCTACCCGTGGATGGAGGAGCAGTTCGTCAACGCCGTGCTGCAGAGCACCGACGGCATCCTCTCCCTGTCCACCCCGCCGTCTCCCGCCGAGCGCTTCATCCGCTCCTCCCTGCTGCCCAACCTGTGCAAGGCCGTGGTGAAGAACGAGCGCTACTTCGACGAGTTCTCCATTTTCGAGACGGCGCAGGTGTTCCGCGACGAGAACTACACCACGCCCTACGACGCGCGCGAGAAGCTGCCCTCCCAGCGCAAGAATGTGGCCGGCGCCTTCGCCTCCACCTCCAAGGACATCACCGCCCTGTTCCGCAAGGCCAAGGGCGTGGTGGAGATGATGGCCCGCTACGTCCACATGGAGGCGCTGACCTTCAAGCAGACTGAAAAGCCCGTCTGGGCCGATAACGTGGTGTGGCTGAACATCTACCGCGGCGATGAGAAGGTGGGCGACCTGGCCCTGCTGGCCAAGAAGGTCTCCATGGCCTGCGGCATCAAGAACATGAACGTCATGCTCTTCCAGCTGGACCAGGATTCCCTGGTGCCCCTGAAGTCCCGCACCAACACCTTCACCCACATGGCCGAGTACCCCATGACCGACTACGACATCTCCCTGCTGCTGGACGGTTCCGTCCAGTGGAAGGACGTGCTGCAGACGGTCCACGGCATCAAGAGCGAGCTGCTCCACGGCGCGTCTTTCGTGGACGAGTACCGCGGCAAGCAGGTGCCCGCCGGCAAGAAGTCCCTGACCCTGCGCCTGACCATCGGCTCCAAGGAAAAGACCCTGACCTCTGCCGAGATCGAGACCGTGGCCTCCGGCGTGCTCAACAAGATCGCCAAGCGCTTCGGCGCGGAGCTTCGCCGCTGAGGCGCAGCTCCCCCCGTAAATTTTCTCCTTTGCTGCGATCCCCTCTTTTCTTTTTTGCAAGACCGGTGTATACTACATACTGAGCAAAGTATCGCTCAACAGGGGACATCGTCCCCTGTTGGGCGATAGCATATTTGTCACCGGGAGGTACTGCTTATGTTTGAGAATCGACGGGAGATCATGCAGGACGTGTTCCTGACATATCTGCCCGCGGACCGTTTCAAGACCAGCCGCATGACGCTGCACCTCATCGCGCCCCTGCAGCGCGAGACGGCGTCGGCCAACGCGCTGCTGCCCGCCGTGCTGCGGCGGGGCACCGTCCGCTGCCCGGACATGGAGAGCCTGTCTGCCGCGCTGGACACCCTGTACGGCGCCAATATCGACTATACCGTCCGCAAGAAGGGCGAGCGCCAGTGTGTGGGCTTCGCCGCCGGCTTCATCGACGACGCCTTCACCCCCCACGGCGAGCGGCTGCTGGAGCCGGTAGCCGCCCAGCTGGGCGAGCTGCTGCTGGACCCGGTCACCCACGGTGGCCGCTTCCTCAGTGAGTATGTGGAGAGCGAAAAGGCCAACCTCATCGACGCTATCCGCGCCCTGAAAAACGACAAGCGGGACTGGGCGGACATCCGCCTGATGCAGGAGATGTGCGCCGGTGAGCCCTACAGCGTGCTGCGCCTGGGAGACGAGGAGACGGCGGAGCGCGTCAATAACCAGACCCTGTACACCCACGGCCGGGAGCTGATGGCGTCCAGCCGCGTGGAGGTCATCTACTGCGGCAGCGCCGAGGAGCAGCGCGTGGAGGACGCAGTGCTGTCCGCACTGGCCGCCCTGCCCAGAGGGCCCCAGACCCCGCTGCCGGAGGTGCAGCGCATCCAGGTGCCGGACAAGCCCCGCCTGGTGACGGAGACCATGGACGTGACCCAGGGCAAGCTGGCCATGGGCTACCGCTGCGGCAGCGACGACCACCCGGCCATGGTCATGGCCAACCTGATCTTCGGCGGCACCAGCAACTCCAAGCTGTTCCTGAACGTACGCGAGAAGCTGAGCCTCTGCTACTACGCCTCCAGCAGCTACGCCCGCAGCAAGGGCATCCTGACGGTGTCCAGCGGCGTGGAGACCGCGGACTTCCGGCGGGCCGAGGAGGAGATCGGCCGCCAGCTGCAGGCCGTGCAGCGCGGCGACTGGGAGGACTGGGAGCAGGAGGGCGCCCTACAGGCCATCCGGGCCTCCCTGCTGTCCCTGTCGGACTCCCAGGGCGCGCTGGAAAACTTCTACCTGGGCCAGATCGCGTCCGGCGTACAGGAGACGCCGGAGGAGCTGGCCGCGGCGCTGGAGCAGGTGACCAAGGAGCGCATCATGGCGGCGGCGCAGACCATAAAGCTGGACACGGTGTACTTCCTGCGCGGAAAGGAGGAGGCGTGACATGGATAAGAAGCTCTACCCCCGCATCGGCGAGGAAGTGATCCGGGAGACGCTGGACAACGGCCTTCCGGTGTGCATCGTGCCCAAGAAGGGCTTCACCCGGAAATACGCGCTGTTCGCCACCCGCTACGGCGGCATGGACATGCGCTTTCAGCTGAACGGCCAGTGGCTGGACACCCCGGCGGGCATCGCCCACTATCTGGAGCACAAGATGTTCGACACCGAGGACGGCAACGCCCTGCAGGATCTGGCCAAAAACGGCGCGGAGCCCAATGCCTTCACGTCCAACGCCATCACCTGCTACTATTTCGATTCCACCGAGAAATTCTACGAAAATCTGGAGATCCTGCTCTCCTTCGTGTCCATCCCCTACTTTACGGATGAGAGCGTGGAGAAGGAGCAGGGCATCATCGGCCAGGAGATCGGCATGATCGAGGATAACCCCGAGTGGCAGGTCTACAAGCAGATGATGCAGGCCCTGTACCACACCAGCCCGGCCCGCACGCCGGTGGCCGGCAGTGTGGAGAGCATCCATCACATCACCGCCCAGACGCTGTACGACTGCCACAGGGCCTTCTACGTCCCGGCCAACATGTGCCTGGTGGTGGTGGGCGACGTGGACCCCGACCAGGTGCTGGCCACCGCCCGGCAGGTACTGCCCGGCGACAGCGGCACGGTCATCGCCCGTGACTACGGCGCCGAGGAATCCACCACCGCCGCCTGCGGCTACGCCGAGAGCCGCATGGAGGTGTCCATGCCCACGTTTTTGCTGGGCTTCAAGTGCCCGCCCCAGCACGGCGGCGAGGCGCAGCACCAGTTCGCCGCCATCGGCGAGCTGGCCTGCGACGTGCTGATGGGCGAATCCAGCCCCCTGTACGCCCGGCTGTACAGCCAGGGCCTTATCAACGGCTCCTTCGGCGTGGCCTTCGACATCCTGCCGGGTGCCTCCTACGCCTACGCCGGCGGTGACAGCAAGGACCCCAAGGCTGTGGCTGAGGCCGTCCTGGCCGAGGCACAGCGCCTGGTGCATGAGGGCGTGGACGCCGACTACTACAAGCGCATCGTCAACGCCAACTTCGGCTCGGCCCTGCGGGAGCTGAACTCCTTCGAGTCCATCGCCGTGTCCATGGCAGAGGGCCGCTTCCAGGGCTACGACCCGTACCGCTTCCCGGAGATCTACGACAGCATCACCGCCGAGGACATCCTGACCTTCCTGAAGGAGAATTTCACCCGGGAGCACATGGCCCTGTCGGTCATCTCCCCTAAGGAGGAAGCGCTGTGAAGATCATGACGGACAGCCCCATCCGGTTTCCGGGGCTTTTCGGGGACTGGGCCTTTACCGGTTCCTCGGTGGCGTTCCACATCGGCGGCAAGGCCATCTACTGGTACGGCATCATCATCGCGCTGGGCGTGCTGGCGGCCCTGTGGTTCTGCATGAAGCAGCGGGACAACTACGGCATCGCCGAGGACGACCTGATGGACGGCGTGCTGTGGGGCATACCGCTGGCCATCGTGGGCGCGCGGCTGTACTATGTGCTGTTCTACCTGGATCGGTTCAGAAAGGCCGACGGCTCCTTTGATTGGGCGGAGTCCATCGCTATATGGGACGGCGGCCTGGCCATCTACGGCGGAGTGATCGCTGCGGTGCTGGTCTGCGTGGTGCTCAGCAAAAAGCGGGGCTTCAAGCTGGGCGCGCTGACGGACCTGATCGTCATGGGCCTGCTGATCGGGCAGGCCGTGGGCCGCTGGGGAAACTTCATGAACCGCGAGGCCTTCGGCAGCGCCACGACGCTGCCGTGGCGGATGCAGCTGGTCACCGACACCGGCGCGCTGGTGGAGGTACACCCCACCTTCCTGTACGAAAGCCTGTGGAACGTGGTGGGCCTGCTGCTTATCGTGTTCATTGTGGCAAAGGGCCGGCGCTTCGACGGCGAAAACACCTGGTTCTACTTCCTGTGGTACGGCATCGGCCGGTTCTGGATCGAGGGTCTGCGCACCGACAGCCTGTATCTCTTCGACTGGACCATCGGCGGTCAGCCCATCCGGGTCAGCCAGGCGCTGAGCCTTGTAATGGTGCTGGTCTCGGCGTTTATGCTGCTGTACAACATCAAGCTGCACCCCCACACACGAGAAGAGCTGTATGTCAACATCGCCGCAGCGAAGAAAGCGGCGGAAAAAGATACAGATGCATAAGAAAAGCGCCCTTCCTGCCGGAAGGGCGCTTTCATCATGTCAGCTCCTGCATGTTCTCGTCCAGAAGGGTGATGTTGTGGATAGCCCCGGCGGAGCCGCCGACGCGGCTGTCGGGGAAAAACAGGTCCAGCACCCGGTGGGAGACGATGGGGCGGGTGTAGGTGGTATCCCCATACCGGAAGGTATACCAGCAGGCCTCCTCCGGCAGGTCAAGGCCGCAGATCACCAGCAGGGGCATTTCGTCGCTGCCGCCGAAGAGATGGCCGGACAGGCCGCCGGCGGGCTGTCCCGCGCCGCCCGGGCCGCCCTGCCAGCGGTCATGGAACAGGCTGTCCCGCTCCAGAATATCCATGCTGCATCCGCCGTCCTCGGTGCGCAGCATGACCGCCAGATAGTCGCCTCGCTTCTTCGCCAGCACCAGCTCGCTGTTCTCCGTGTTCAGAAATTTCTCCGCCTGGGCAGTCATGCCCAGAATACTGCCCTCCGCCGTGCTGTTCAGTCCGTGGTACAGGCAGACGGCTGCGGCGGCCGCCACCACCACGGCTAAAAGGATGAGATACGCCCGGCGAACGGCCCGGCGGATGCCCTCCCTCCAGGCCGCGGCGGCCTGGGCGGCGGCCTGCTGGGGCGTGTGGACGGCGCGGGCGGAAAGCTGCCGGCGCATCAGGTCGCACTGGGCGCGGCAGGCATCACACTCCCCCAAATGCGCTTCGATCAGCTGTTTGCTCTCCTGGCTGCACACGCCATCGCAGTACAGGGGCAGCAGGTCGCGGATAACATCACAGGTCGTTTTCATCGGCTTGCCTCCTTAGCTCCGTTTTGGCGCGGTAGAATATCAGCCGCGCCCAGCTGTCGGTCTTGCCGAACAGCTGCCCGATCTGAGAAAATGACAGCTCGCCGAACACGCGCAGGGAGAACACCTCCTTGTACGGCTCCCGCAGCTGGTGGAGCCGCTTGTGCAGCTCCCAGGCGGAGCCCCGGTCCAGCACCTCGTCCTCAAAGCCCGGCTGGGACGGGCCGTCCCCCTCCGGCGCGGGCGCGCGCCGCCGCTGCCGCCTGGCGTAGGTCAGGTAGGTGTTTTTGGCGATCTGACACAGCCAGACGTACAGCCGGCACCGGCCGTCGAAGCGGTCCAGATGGGTCATGGCCTTGTAGAAGGCCTCCTGGGTGATCTCCTCGGCGGTGTGAGGATCGCGGCACAGGGAGAGGGTATACTGGTACACGCTGTCAAAATAGGTGGTGTAGATGGCCTCGAAATCTGTCATTTTCTCACCTCCTTTGCCTATAAGACCACCGAAGGGGCAGAACGTTTCACGGGATGGTAAAAAAATTCCCGGCGGAGCCGGGAATTTTTTCATTGCTTTGCTGCGGGCCCGGCGGCTGCGCCGGGAAGGGCCGTCCGCCGTGTATCAGTGACGGCGGGCGGTGTAATAGTGGCTGTCGTAATAGCTCTCGGACAGAGAGGACACCACCACGCAGTGCCCGTTGTAATAGGAGGACGAGGCGTGGATGAACTCGTTGTTGCCGATGTAGATGCCCACGTGGGAGGCCACCGCGCCGTAATCCTGGAAGAACACCAGGTCGCCGGGCTGCAGGTCGCTGCGGGAGACAGAGGAGCCGTAGCTCAGCTGGCTGGTAGCGCCGTGGGGCAGCTTGATGCCCGCCTGGGCGAACACGTACATGGTAAAGCCGGAGCAGTCGAAGCCGCTGGCGGATGCGCCGCCGTAGACATAGGGCACACCCAGATACTGCTGGGCGGTGGAGACGATGCTGCTGCCGGATACGGAGACCGAGGGCGTCTCAGCCGGTGTCTCGGCAGGTGTCTCTGCCGGGGTCTTGTCCGGTGCTTCAGCGGGCGTATCCTCGGCGGGCTTGTCCGCCGCGCCGTTCAGCGCCGAGGTAGGGCAGACCAGCACATACTGGGACGCCACATAGCCGCTGACACCGTTGTGGGTGACGGCGAACCAGCCGCCGCTCTCGATACCGGTGACGGCGATGACCGTGCCGTTGGACACGGTGGCCAGCGAGGTGCTGCCGCTCTTGGCGGCGGCGCGGATGTTCAGCACGTCCGCGGTGACGCGGCCCGCGCCGTTAAGGCCGGAGGCGGTGTCGTAGCGGGTGACGTACTGGGCGGCCACATAGCCCCGCTTGCCGTCAAAGGAGATGCGGTACCAATCGCCCTCCTGGGCGGTCAGCTCCACCACGGTACCCTTGTCCAGGGTGCGGACGATGTCATAGCCGGTGCCGGCGCCGCTGCGCATGCGCACGCCGGTGCCGGAGACCACGCCCAAGGCCTGAAGGCTGGTGGAGACGGGAACGTCCTCCTGGGGCTCCGGCTCCTTTTCCTCCGCCGGAGCGGTCTGTACCGCCGCCTTGGCGGTGAGGTCGCCGTTGTTGACCACGGCGTCGCCCTCCGTCTCGCCGCCGGGGTGGGACAGCATGGGCGCAACGCCCCACAGGCTGGACAGCAGCGCCGTGTCGGACACGGGCGCGCCGTCGGCGGAGAAGGGTGAAACAGCGGCGGTGGTCAGGGGGATAGCCGGGGACATGTCGGCGGTGCTGACGGCGCTGCCGGAGTGGAGCACCGCGTCGCCGCCCACCACCAGCACGGAGGCCAGGCCCACGGCCAGTGCAGAGAGAGCTCGTTTCATGGCGCTTACAGCTTTCCGGCCAGAGCGCGCTCCAGCCAAATGCAGCCCACATCCATGGCGGCGTAGAGGCTGTCCTTCTCCGACTTCTTGACCACGCGGTCTCTGGACTTCAGGTCAGGATCGGTGAGCTGCAGCTGCACGGACACGCGCTTGGCCACGTCCATGTCCTTCTCCTTGGCCGTATCCAGGATCTGCAGCAGGACGATATATTTGTCGGCCATGCTGCCGTAATAGATGAAATTATCCACCCGGCGCAGGGGGTGGTTCTTATAGACAAGCCCTTCGGGCTTCTTGTTTTCAGCCATGATTCTACCTCCGGAATGTTTTTGTAACCAAATTGTAACACATTTTCACGAAGCTGTCAACGCAGGGAGAGAGGAAATCCCTGGGTATCTCTGTCGAAGCAAAAAATGGCCGCCCTGACGGGCGGCCGCTCTTGATCTCGACGTTACAGCTCCAGATAGCTCTTCACCAGCACCTGCAGCAGCTCGTCCCGGTCGATCTTGCAGATCAAGGAGCGGGCGGAGTTGTGGTTGGTGATGTAGGTGGGGTCCTCGGAGAGGATATAGCCCACGATCTGGTTGATGGGGTCATAGCCCTTTTCCTTGAGAGACTCGTAGACGGAGGTGAGGATGTGGCGCACCTGCTGCTCCTTGTCCTCTGCCGCGTTGAATTTGCGGGTAAATTCGTCCATGTGGGCACCGCCTTTCTGCTTTCTCATAGTGCCCTTAGTATACGCTTTTTTCCCGGCGCTGTAAAGAGGAAAAAAGTGCGCTGGCACGCGCATTCGCTGCGCGGGGCAAAAAAACAGCGCCGCCGGCGGCGGCGCGGGGCTATACCAGCTTCCTGATGCTGCCCAGGGCGGCCTTTTCCAGCCGGGAGACCTGGGCCTGGGAGATGCCGATCTCGGAGGACACCTCCATCTGCGTCTTGCCCTGGCAGAAGCGCAGGGCAAGAATGTTCCGCTGGCGGGGGTCCAGTCGGGCAATGGCCTCCTTCAGGGCGATGCGGTCCAGCCAGCTGTCGTCGGTGTTCTTCTCGTCCCGGACCTGGTCCATGACGCACACAGCGTCGCCGCTGTCGGCATACAGCGGCTCGTACAGGCTCACCGGGTCGCTGAGGGCGTCCATGGCAAAGACCACCTCCTCCCGCGGGAGCTCCAGATACCGCGCCAGCTGCTCCACCGTGGGCTCGCGCTGTGTCTCGGCCAGCAGGGCCTCGCGGGCGCGGAGGATCCGACAGGCCGTGTCGCGCATGCTTCGGCTGACCCGCAGGGCGCTGTTGTCCCGCAGATAGCGGCGGATCTCGCCGATGATCATGGGCACGCCGTAGGTGGAAAAGCGCACCGGCTGGTCCACGTCGAAGTTGTCGATGGCCTTCATCAGGCCGATGCACCCCACCTGAAAGAGATCGTCGGCGCTCTCCCCGCGGCCGGAGAACCGCTGCAGCACCGACAGCACCAGACGGAGGTTGCCGCAGATCAGCTGCTCCCGGGCCTGGGCATCCCCCGCCCGGGCCCGGCGCAGCAGCGCCGTCATTTCGTCGTTTTTCAGCACGGGCAGCTTTGCCGTATTGATACCGCTGATCTCCACCCTGCTCCGCATGACGCCACCTGCCTTCTTCGTGATACTGGCAGTATTTCCCGCGGGGACGGCGGTTATTCCCCGCGGCGGAAAGCGCTGCTTTTCGACGGTATAGGACAGCCTGCACGGCGCATACCGTGGTGCAGGAGGTGACGCCGATGCTGTGCAAATTCTCGCTGCTGCGGCGCAAAGAAGTCATCAACCTGTGCGACGGCTGCCGCCTGGGCTGCGTGGGCGATGTGGAGGTCACGGTGCCGGAGGGCAGCGTGAAGGCGCTGATCGTGTTCGGTCCCTGCCGGTTCTTCGGTCTGTTCGGCCGGGGCGAGGACCACTATATCCCCTGGGAGTGCGTGCAGAAGTTCGGAGACGACATTATATTGGTGGATAAGCCCGTGCGGCGGGACCCGCCGCCCCCGCCCCGCCGCAGGAAGGGATGGTTTTCCTGAACGCTGGCGCGGAATCGTTAACAAGTTCTTAATGTGTGTTTCCAATTGTTGGAAATTCTTCCTGTTTTATCTAATCTGCGCACGTTTATCAGATGCATGCCTGTCATTTTTAGTTTCTTTATGTAGAAAAAAGCGGAAATTCGGATTGACTTTACCGTCCAAATGCGGTATAGTATATGTGCTACAATCATTAGGGAATTTGTAGGGGTTGAAAACGTTATCGTGGCGTGCCTTGTCTTGGCTTGGCATACCGCGTTTTCGCCCTTACAATTTTTTGCGCCCTTTTTCAGGTTTGGAGGTGGATCTGCATGGCCTATATGCGTTTGGGAGACCTGCTGGTGTCCTCCGGCGTCATTACGCAGGAGCAGCTGGAAAAGGCCCTGTCCCTGCCCCGTGAGAGCGGGCAGCGGCTGGGCGACGTACTGATCCAACAGGGCTTTATCACCGAGGCGCAGCTCATCGACGCCCTTCGGATACAATTAGGTGTGGACTTCGTGGACCTGACCGCCGTGTCCATCCCCGTGGAGCTGGCGAAATTCGTGCCCCGGAGCATGGCCCGCAAATTCTGCGTGGTGCCGGTGAAGCTGGTGCAGGACCGCCTGTACCTGGCCATGAGCGATCCTCTGGACTTCGTGGCCCAGGACGAGGTCAAGACCGCCTCCCGCCGCCGCATCGTGCCCATGATCGCCACCCGCCGGGCGGTGGAGCAGGCCATCGAGCACCTGTACGGCAGCGAGGGCACCGCCCGCGTCATCGAGGAGATGAAGCGCGAGGCCGGCAGCAGCGAGGACATCATCCCCGCCCAGATGGCGCAGGACACCTCCGACCCGGAGGAGTCCGCCCCCACCATCCGGTTCGTCAACTCCCTCATCGAGCGGGCGTTCACCGAGCGGGCCAGCGACATCCATCTGGAACCCCAGGAGGGCGAGATGGTGGTGCGCATGCGCATCGACGGCCTGCTGCACCGGATGCTCACGGTGCCCTCCGACCTGCAGAACACCGTTATCTCCCGCCTGAAGATCATGGGCGGCATGAATATCGCCGAGCACAAGGTGCCCCAGGACGGCCACGCCATGGTCTCCGTCCGGGGCCACAGCCTGGACCTGCGTATCTCCACCATCCCCACCGTCTACGGTGAAAAGGTGGTGCTGCGTCTGCTGGACAAGTCCGCCCAGGCCCTGGACCGCGACGCCCTGGGCCTGGAGGGCCACGACCTGGAATGCTATCAGGCGCTGCTGAAAAACACCAGCGGCGTGATCCTGCTGGTGGGCCCCACCGGCTCCGGTAAGTCCACCACCATGTGCAGCATGCTGCGGGACCTGGCCAACGACACCCTGAACATCGTCACGTTGGAGGACCCCGTGGAGTACCACCTCCCCGGCATCAACCAGTGCCAGATCAACGAAAAGACCGGCATGACCTTCGCCAGCGGCCTGCGGGCCATCCTGCGGCAGGACCCGGACATCATCTCCGTGGGCGAGATCCGCGACGGTGAGACGGCCTCCATCGCCATGCGCGCCGCCATCACCGGCCACCTGGTGTTCTCCACCCTGCATACCAACGACGCCATCTCCGCCGTGCACCGGCTGGAGGACATCGGCGTGGAGCCGTGGCTGGTGTCCAGCGCCCTGCGCGGCGTGGTGAGCCAGCGCCTGGTGCGCAAGCTGTGCCCCCACTGCAAGACCGCCTACCGCCCCTCCGACGACGAGCTGTCCCTGCTGGGCATGGCCCCCGGCAGCGACGTCACGTTCTACAAGAGCGAGGGCTGCCCGGAGTGCCGCCATTCCGGCTATATCGGCCGCCGAGCCGCTTTCGAGATCCTTCTGCTGAACAGCCGCCTGCGGCGTCTGGTCAGCCAGGGCGCTGACGCCGACACCATCTTCGACGCCGCGCGTCAGGACGGCTTTACCACCATGCAGGAGAGCTGCCGCGCCCTGGTGCTGTCCGGTGTCACCTCCGTGCAGGAGGCCTCCCGGGTGATCAACACCACCGCCGACGCCTGATACCCAAAAGAAAGGAGCGGACATCCGCCCATGACCACATTTCGCTATAAGGGCCAGACCAGGGACGGCGCCAAGGTCAACGGTGTGCTCCGCGCCTACGACGAGTTTGAGGCCGCCGACAAGCTGCGGGAGACCGTATCGGTCATCACGCTGCTGGAGCCCATCCCGGAGAAGAAGGAGAGCTTTCTCACCCGCCCCGTGGCCTTCAAGGTCAAGGAGAAGGAGCTGGCTCTGCTCTGCTCCCAGTTTGCCATCATCCTGTCCTCCGGCCTGTCCGTGGAGCGCTGTGTCTCCATGGTGGCGGCCCAGACCCGGAACAAATACCTGCGCCGCATGCTGGACAAGGTGTCGGAGGAGGTGGGCGCGGGCTATTCCCTGGCCCAGAGCTTTGAGAACAACGCCCCCTACCTGCCCAAGACCTTTGTGGAGACCCTCCGCGCCGGCGAACAGTCCGGCACGCTGGAGGAATGCTTCCAACGGCTGCACAAGTACTACGACCGCTCCGCCAAGACCAAGGCCAAGCTGGTCAGCGCCCTGACATACCCCGCCATGGTCATCGTGGTGGCCATCATCGTGTTCATTATCATCATCGCCGTGGCCGTCCCCGCCTTTACCGACGCCTTCAGCGAGATTGGCAGCGACCTGCCCGGCATCACCAAAGCCCTGATGGCCGTCAGCACCTTCTTCACCCGCTGGTGGTGGGTGCTGCTGGGCATCCTCGCCCTGCTGGTCATCGGCTATCTGGCGCTCCGCCGCACCGACCGGGGCCGGGCGGCCCTGGCGGCGTGGAGCCTTACCAAGGCGCCCCTGCGCCGGATACACTCCATGAACGCCGCGGGACAGTTCGCCCACAGCCTGGCCACCATGCTCTCCGCGGGACTGCCGGTGCCCCAGGCGCTGGAGGTCACCGGCCACGTCATCAGCAACTACACCTTCTCCCTTGCGGTGCAGCAGGTGAAGCAGAACGTGGAGCGCGGCCGCCCCATTGCCGAGAGCATGGGCGAGATCGAGTACTTCCCCGGCATGCTCACCGAGATGGTGGGCGTGGGCGAGCGCTCCGGCTCGCTGGAGGAGACGCTGGACGTCATCGGCGACTACTACGACAACGAGGTCGCCGTCACCACCACGCGCCTGCTGTCCGTGCTGGAGCCTGCCATCACCATCTGCCTGGCTGTGCTGGTGGTGGTGCTGCTGCTGGCGGTGTATCTGCCCATGTTCACGCTGTACGGCGGCATTTAACGTGTCATCCTCCCGGCGCGCCAACCCGCACCGGCTGCGATATAGATCAAAAAATCTTAAAAATGAAAGAGGTAGAAATCATGAAGAAACTCACCAACAAGAAGGGCTTCACCCTGATGGAGATGCTGATCGTCGTTGCCATTATCGCTGTTCTGGTGGCTATCGCGATCCCCGTGTTCAACGGCGCCCTGACCAAGTCCAAGGAGGCCGCCGACGTGGCCAACATCCGTGCTGCTTATGCTGAGTGGCAGGTCGGTATCCTGACCGAGAACAAGACCATTCCCGCTGACACCACCGCCTTCCTGAAGGATTCCGATGGCAACACCGTCACCCTGAACTATCCCGACAAGTTCACCAAGGTTGCCGACAAGGACAACACCTTCCAGTATGCCGCCAAGAAGCTGACTGACGGTAATGGCGCTGATGGCAAGACCTATACCTGGCAGCTGGCCAGCGCTACCTTCAACGGCTAAGCAGCCAGCACTTTCTAACGCCCCTCCCCCCGTCCCGGCCAACCCCTGGGGCGGGGCGGAGTCCCCTATCGTATGTTCCCGGCGCGGGACAGCCGAGGGTTGGCGGCTGTCCCGGTCCCGGGA
>ERZ791569.751-NODE-751-length-16404-cov-5.708851_pt1 | contig 16404 bp, 17 predicted proteins | sample MGYA00509973_ERZ791569 | MGnify/ENA primary metagenome ERZ791569 (study PRJEB30046, sample SAMN00791902) | human gut metagenome | study: EMG produced TPA metagenomics assembly of the A metagenome-wide association study of gut microbiota in type 2...
AGAAATCGCATATTTTGTGAACAAACATCGTGACTTCTGTGAACATTAGCACTCTTCTATTGACAGTGCTAAAATCGGTGGTATACTAAAATCGAACCTTGAGAGAGGGAATCGGAAAGAACCCAACAAGGTGATAAAAAGTATACAAAATCAGTGGTAACGGCCTGCATAAGGCGCTGAAAAGTGACGGCGTGCAGGGAAAGCTCGAATGGAGGAATGACGTATGTTGCCCAGCATTTTTGGTGAGAATTTGTTTGATGATTTCTTTGGCGATCCGTTTTCTATGATGCCCCGCGGCCGCGACCCGCTGTACGGCAAGCACGCCAAAAACCTGATGCGCACCGATGTCCGCGAGACGGAGGAGACCTATGAATTGGACGTGGATCTGCCCGGCTTCAAGAAGGACGAGGTGACGTTGGAGCTGAAGGACGGCGTGCTGACCATCCAGGCGGTGAAGGGTCTGGACAAGGACGAGACGGACAAGAAGGGCAAGTACATCCGTCAGGAGCGCTACGCCGGTGCGTGCAGCCGCAGCTTCTATGTGGGCGACGCGGTGGAGCCGGAGGACGTCAGCGCCAGGTTTGAGGATGGTATCCTGACCATCTCGGTGCCCAAGAACGTGAAGAAGCAGCTGCCCAAGAGCAGCAGCATCTCCATTCAGTAACGGGAAGCGAGACCCCCGGAGCCGAAAGGCTCCGGGGGTTTTCTTATGCCGTCATGCCTGGTGCTTGCGGAGGACGATGGCGATGAAGTTCAGGTACTTGCCGGCGCCGGCCTCCATGGACCTGCGGTCGCCGACGGCGTATTCGTTGTCCTGGGCCAGCCAGTCGGCCCAGACCTCGTCGTTGCTCTCCATCTGGCGGACGGAGAGGGCCTGAGCGCCGCGGCAGCGGGAGACCATGTCCGTCCAGTAGGCCACATCGTGCATGTAGTCCATCTGTTCCGGCGTCCAGGACAGCAGCAGTTCCGGCGGCAGGTGGTCGTGGCAGTCGCGGACCATGCCGGGGATGGCGATGTAGACGTAGCCGCCGGGCTTGACGAAGGGCAGCAGCTTGTCGTCCAGATAGCGGGGGTCGCGGCCGAAGTAGTTGTAGGAATCGGTGGTGACCACGGCGTCGAAGAAGTCGCGGTCGAAGGGCAGGGCGGAGGCGTCGGCCTTGACGGGGATCAGGCGGTCCCGGGGGACGCCCATGGCGTCGAAGAAGGCCTGGTTCTCCGCCGGGTCGCTCCACAGGTCGGCGGCGTAGACGGTGAAGCCGTACTCCTTGGCCAGAAAGACGCTGGTCAGGCCCTGGCCGCTGCCCAGGTCGCAGACCACGCCCCCGGCGGGGATGCGGTGGTCCAGAAGAAGCTCCTCCTCCAGCTTGATGGGGTTGGGCCCCATAATCTTGGCGCGGAGGGCGGGGGTGTCGTAGGCTTCGCTTTTGGGATAGCGCATGTGTATTCTCCTTTTCTGCGCGGGGCGCAGGGCCCCGGCGATGGTGGTGTGTGGAAATGTGCGGCGTTCAGGGGGCGTCGATGACGAACTGCTGGCGGAAAAGGGCCAGATGGCCCTCCAGCTGCGCCAGCGGCCGGGCGGTGTCGCCGGTGTGGTCAGCTACGGTCATCAGCAGGAGCATGGGCGCATAGCAGGACAGGGCCAGCTGGCGGGGGTCACCGGGGCGCAGCGTGCCGGCGGCCATCATGCGGCGGAAGATGTCCGCGGTGTAGGCCACGGGGCCGTCGGACAGGCAGCCCAGGTACAGCTGGGACATTTCGGCGCTGCGGTACTGCTCCAGCGTCAGCATGCGGCGGAAGCTGCAGGCGAAGTCGTCCTGGGTCCAGAAGGTGAACTGGGCCAGGGTGAAATTGCGCAGCGCGTCCCAGGACACGGCGTCGTAGGCGTCGGGGGCGGCGTCGTAGGTGTCCTCGGGCACGGCGTACTGGCGGGAACGCTGGGCGTCGATCTCGTACATGCGGGCGACGATGCTGTCGAAGATGTCCCGCTTGCTGCGGTAGTGCTTGTACAGCGCGCCCTTGGTCATGCCCAGGGCGCCGGCGATGGCGCTGACGGAGACGGCCTCGTAGCCGTCCCGGGCGAAAAGGTGCAGCGCGGTGCGGAGAATGTTTTCCTTCGTGTTGGTCATGGATAGCCCTCCTGCGATGTGAACGACCGTTTACTGCAGTATAGTGAACGGCCGTTCACTTGTCAAGCGCTCTTTTCATATCGGGGCAAATCGACGAAAAAGCGGGCCTGCCGCCTTTTTCCGACAGGGAAGAGGAAGAACAGAACCAATGACAGACATACTGCACATGATCGGGCAGGGACTGCGTTACCCCTGCTATGTGATATTGCTGCTGCTGGTGGCGGTGGCCGTGATGGAGATCGGCTACGTCATCTATGAGGCGGCAGAGCGCGCCTGCAGCGGCCGGGTGAACACCGTGGAGCTGCTGCATGAGATGCGCAGGCGCACCCTGGCGGAGATCCGGACGCTGCTGGACGACGAGCCCTTCCTGAACCGGCACAAGCTGGCCTTCGCCCGCCTGCTGGACACGGCGGACCTGCCGGAGGAGCTGCGGCTGTCCGCCGCCCGGCGCATGCTGGACGAGGAGGACTACTTCAACCGCACTGTCCGCATTACAGACATGGTGGCCAAGCTGGGGCCCATGTTCGGCCTGCTGGGTACGCTGATCCCGCTGGGGCCCGGCATCGTGGCCCTGGGACAGCGTCTCCACCGGCGGACTGACCAATAAGGGCGTGGTGTACGAGAACCCGGAGACGGGGACGCTGTACATCATCGAGAACTAACGAATAAGGAGCGACGCCTATGAATAGAGGGAGCATCCGGCGGGCGGTCTCCCTGCTGCTGGCGGTGGTCATGGCGCTGAGCCTGTGCAGCTTTACCTGGGCCGACGGCGAGAAGGCCGCCGTGGTGGACGATGTCCTCAGCGCCACGCTGGCACAGGAGCTGGCGGTGCTGTCCGCACCGGCCTATACCTCCGGCGGGCAGGACGAGTGGGTGGTGCTGGGCCTGGCCCGCAGCGGCTATCTGGAAAAGGGCAGCAAGTACTTTGACGACTACTACAGCCGCACCGTCACCGCCGTGGACGCGGCGGCCCACCAGACGAATGCCGATATCCGCGGCAGCTGCATCGCCTATATCCTCAGCTATTAGAAGGAGGACGGCGGCTGGAACTACATGGACACCGCCGCATCCTCTGACGCGGATATGACGGCCATGGCCCTGCAGACCCTGGCGGGCTATACGGACCAGCCCAAGGCCTCTGCTGCCGTGGGGAAGGCGCTGGCGTGGCTGTCCAAAACGCAGAATGCCGATGGCAGCTACAGCTTCGGCGATGCGGTGAACTGCGAGAGCACCGCCCAGGTGGTCACAGCCTGCGCCGCGCTGGGCATCGATCCCCACACGGACAGCCGCTTCGTCAAGAACGGCAAGCCCGCCGTGGACGCACTGCTGGGTTTTTACGACAGCGCGCTGCGGGCCTTCCGCCATGTGAAGAAGGACAACGGCACGGACGGCATGGACACCAACCAGGCGGCATACGCCATGACGGCGTATCAAAGACTTGCGCGGGGGCAGAACAGCCTGTATAATATGGGTGACGTGCGCCGGGACTGCGCGGACGGGAACCATGTCTTTGGTGAGGCCAGGGAGACGGAGGTCACCTGCACCATGCCGAAGCTGCGGACATACACCTGTACCGTCTGCGGCCGCAGCAAGTACGAGGTGCTGTCCCCCGCGCTGGGCCACCGGACGGCCTCCGGCTACAGCATCAGCGACACGGCCCATTGGTTCACCTGCGCCGTGTGCGGCGCGCATGTCAGCGAAGGGACCCATAAGTACATCGGCGACCAGTGCACCGTGTGCGGCTACCACAAGCTGGGCGGGCGCATCCAGGTGACGGAGCTGACCGCCGTGCCGGCATCGCTGCAGGGCATCGACAGTTTCAGCACCTTAGTCAGGTTGCAGAGCGCCATGCTGGCCAAGCTGCAGAAGGTGGACAAGGACATCACCCGCAGCACCTATACGGTGCTGGACGCGTCATTCCTGGTCCCCGACGCGGCAGGCGGCTGGGCGGACGGCAGCCATATGCCCCTGTGGGTGAGCGCAGCGGCACTCTCTGCGGCGGCCGCGGCGGTGGTGATCGGCAAAAAACGCGAAGCGAAATAAGGCGGAGGCGGTATGGAGAGAAATTGGAAGAAAACGCTGGTGGCCGCGCTGCTGGCAGTGGCCGTGGTGGCGGCGCTGGTGCTGGTGGGCGGCGGGCTGTCCCGGAATATGACACCCGACGCGCCGGGGACGCAGACGCAGCAGCGGGACGACGCAAAAACCGACACGCCCACGGCGGCGGATCCCAACGACCCCGCTGTGGTGAGCGGCAGCACCGGCTCGGACACCGCCAATAGCGGCGGCCAGGACAAGTACGGCACCGATCCGGTGCCGGAGGGCAAGCCCCAGCCGGTGGAGCCGGAGGACACCACGGTGGACAGCAGCACGGCGTATACCTGCACCTTCTCCATCTCCTGCGAGACCATTCTGGACAACTGGGACCTCTGCGACGAGAGCAAGAAGCCCATGGTGCCCGCCGACGGCGTGATCCTGCCGGCCACTACCGTGACCTTCAGCGAGGGCGAGAGCGTGTATGACGTTCTGCAGCGGGTCTGCAAGGACAATAAAATACACATGGAGTCCAGCTGGACGCCCATGTACAACAGCGCCTATATCGAGGGCATCCATAATCTGTATGAGTTCGACGTGGGGCAGGGCTCGGGCTGGATGTACGCCGTCAACGGCTGGTATCCCAACTACGGCTGCTCCCGCTACGCGCTGCAGAACGGCGACGTGGTGGCCTGGCGCTACACCTGCGACTACGGCGCCGACATCGGCGGCGGCTTCACCGGCTGAAGCGAAGCGAGAATGAATACCAAAAGGCACAGCGCCTCAGCGCTGTGCCTTTTGTGCGGATGTACGGCTATTCCATCCATTGCCTTGCCCCTCCCCCTATGCTATACTTACCCCAATCCAATGCCGCAGGAGGTCGATTATGAGAAATCGCTTGAAGCAAAAGCTGGCCGCGGGGGAGAAGCCCCTGGGCACATTCGTGGGCACGGGCTGCGCCACCGTGGTGGAGTGCCTGGGCTGCGCGGGGATGGACTTCGTCATCCTGGACAACGAGCACAGCCCCATCGAGGCGGAGACCACCGCCGAGCTGGTGCGCGCCGCAGAGCGCCGGGACATCACGCCCCTGGCCCGGGTGCGGGAGATCAGCCGCCCGGCCATTCTGAAGCTGCTGGACGTGGGTGTGCAGGGTCTCATCGTCCCCGACGTGCGCAGCGCGGAGGACGTGCAGGCGGTGGTGGACTACGCCAAATACGCCCCCTTGGGCCGCCGCGGCTTCTGCCCCAGCCGCAAGGATGGCTGGGGCACCGACACGCTGGGCGACGTGGCGGAGACCATGGCGCATTTCAACCGCGAGACCCTGGTGATCCCCCAGTGCGAGACGGCGGAGGCCCTGGCGGACATCCGGCGCATCGCCGCGATGGACGGTGTGGACGGCATCTTCATCGGCCCCTTCGACCTGTCCATCTCCATGGGCCTGCCGGGCGCCTTTGAGGACCCGCGCTTCACCGCCGCGCTGGCGCAGATACACGACGCCTGCCGCCAGGCGGGCAAGCCGTGCCTGATCTTCGCGGGCAGCGGCGCCGCGGCGGCGGAACGCTTTTCCCAGGGCTACGACGGCGTGGCCCTGGGCCTGGACACCACCCTGCTGATTTCCGGTGTGCAGGCGGAGCTGCGCAGCGCCCGCCAATAGCGCCCACAGACGGCGAAAGCACCCCCTCGGGGGTGCTTTTTCACGTCTTATCCGGCCTTTTCCGCAAACTGCCGCCCGGTGTGGTCGATGGTGTACGGCGCCGGCAGGATCAGCTGCGAGATGGGCACCACGGTGTACCCCTCGCGGATGAGGTACGACAGAATGTCCGGCAGCGCCTCCGGCGTGTGCAGCGCGGCGTTGTGGAACAGCACGATGCTCCCCGGCTGCACCTTGGAGGTCACCCGCTTATAGATGGTGGCCGCGTCATAGTCCTTCCAGTCCAGCGAGTCCACGTCCCACTGTATCGGCTCCATGCCCATGGACCGTATGGCGGCGATGACGTGGTCGTCGTACTCGCCGTAGGGGCAGCGGATCAGCGTGGGCGTCACGCCGGTGGAGGCGCTGATGCGCGTGTTGCTGGCGGTGACGTCGTCGATGATCTGCTGGGTGGACAGGCTGTTATAGTGGTCGTGGTGGTCAGAATGGCTCATGACCTCGTGCCCCGCGTCGTGCAGCGCCTTCACCGACTCCGGGTACTTCTCCGCCCAGTCGCCCACCACGAAAAACGTGGTTTTCACGTTGTACTGCGCCAGTATGTCGATCAGCGTCTGCGTGTCCTCGTTGCCCCAGGCTGCGTCGAAGCTGATGGCGCACACCTTCTGCTCCCGCTCCACGGAGTAGATGGGCAGCTGCCGCGCCGAGGCCGCCGCGCTGACGGACACCGGGTAGTTGACGGCGTAGAAAATGGCCGCTGCGGCCAGCAGCAGCGCGCCCCCGGTGACGTACCAGCGCCGCAGCAGCAGGATCTTGACTTTTCGCATAGAAAAAACGCCCCTTTCCGGTTTTGCCCTATCCTATGCGCCCCGCCCGGCGAATATGGCCGAAAAAGCTCCCCCGGCATCGCCGGGGGAGCTTTTGCTGTGGTATTCCGCTGCGGACGCTCAGCCCTCGCGCTTTCTGCGCCGCAGCACCAGCGCCGTGCCGGTATAGCCGCCCAGGGCCGTCAGGCCGTAGACCAGCATCCCCGCGTCCCCGGTGCCGGGAGACTGCTCCCTGGCATCGCTGCCGGGCGCGTAGTAGTAGCTGCTGCGCTTGGAAATGGTCAGCTTGCCGTTTTCACAGGTGGGCGCATAGTTCCCGACCTCGGGAACAGGTGCTGTCACCTGGATCGTCACCTCGCCGGCCTGGCTCATGTCAGGATCGATCTCATTGCCTTCATCGTCTACATATTTCAGCGTTACGCCGCTCAGCATCGGCTTCACCTCATCCAGCGTGTCGCCCTCGACCAGGCCATCCACCGTGTAATCCTTGTCCAGCACCGGCTGGCTCAGGTCAGGCGCCTTGTCGCCGACGTGCGCGGTCTTGTCCTTGGCCGCGATGGTGAGCGCCTTCTGCGCGATGGTGAAGTCGTAGGTCTTCGCTGTGTCCGTGTCATCCGCCCAGACGTAGTTCGCCTTGTCCTTCAGGTCAACGGTTACCGTTTGACGCCCGGCGCCTACCCGCACGTTGCCTTCCACGGTGTACAGCGCGCTTTCCGCGATGGTATACGTCTGCTCCTTACCGTTGTAGATGAACGCAGTCTTATCCGCCGCGGCTGAACAGCGCCTTGCGCCGCTCCTCAGTGTACTCCCGCACCAGAAAGGCGCGGAACTGGGGCCAGAAGTGGTAGTGCCGCACCTCGTCGTGGCCGAAGAGCAGATCGTCGGCGTGCAGCACGGTCATCAGCCCGGTGAACTGAAAGGCCACCAGCTCGCCCGGCGGCGCGCCCCGTGACAGCAGCACGAAGCGGCGGTCGGGGCAGGAGCGGATCAGCTGGCACAGGGCCATCCAGTCGCGCTCCTCCTGTATGCTCTGCAGGTCGTCCAGCAGCAGGATGCGCCAGCTGCCGTCTGCCGGCGGCAGCGCGAAGGCGGGATCGTCGGCGGAGAGACGCAGTACGTCCTGCCCACGCAGCAGCGCGCCGGCCAGCGTGGTCTTTCCGGAGCCGCAGGGCGCGCTGAAAAGCAGCACGCGCTCCCGGTCCATGCACCGGTCGAATTGCCACTGTATCGTCGGTTTTATGATGATCGTGTCAGCCAAGCGCTTTTCCCCCTACACGAAAGCACGCCACCGCAGGGGAACCCCTGCGGTGCAAGGGGGCATGCCCCTTGCGATACGCGCTTCCAAACTTTTCCAAGTCTGATTATACGCATCCTCCCACAAAAGTAAATCATTTTAAAGTATGAGATATGCGGTCGTACTGCACCGGAAAAGCGCCGCTTTTGGCCGGAAAAGGGTAAAAACGCAGACCTTTTTGCCATGGAACGGCCCATTTCGGCCGGTCTGTAGGCCCTGTGGGACAAAAACGGCGGGAAAGCGCTGCGGAACGGGGAGAAAGTTTGTGTATTCTCCCCATACCGCGGCAGTTGACTTTTGCGGCGGAACCGCTATACTTTCGGACGGGGCGGCGGGAGCCGCCCGAAACGGAATGTACTGTGCGGGAGACGTGTTTCTATGGATATGGACTACTATCTGCTGACCGATCTGGCGGTGACCATGGGCTATCATCTGGCGATGTCCGGGGCCGAGACCTTCCGGGTGGAGGACACCATCCACCGCATCCTCCGCGCCTACGGCGTGGAGTGCGAGGTGTTCGCCATCCCCAACAGCGTGTCCGTCAGTCTGGAGGCCGCCAACGGCAAGCCGCTGATGCTGATGAAGCGCATCGGCTTCCACGGCAACGACCTGGAGAAGGTGGAGAAGCTGAATGCTCTGAGCCGTCGCATCTGTGCCGAAAGGCCCCAGGTGGACGAGGCCATGGCCTGGCTGCACCAGACGCTGGACGCCTGCCGCACTTATCCCGTGGGCGTGGGCTATCTGGGCAGCGTGCTGGCGGGCCTGGGCTTCTGCGTGCTGTTCGGCGGCACGCTGCTGGACTGCCTGTGGGCGGGGCTGATGGGCCTGATCATCGGCCTGGTGACCCGCTTTATGGACAAGCGGGAGGCCAACCCCTTCTTCAGCACCATCCTGGCCTCCTGCCTGATGGCCCTGCCGGCCTATACGGCGGCGGGCCTGGGGTGGATCGACAGCCCCGACGCGGCCATCATCGGCGCGTTGATGCTGCTGGTGCCCGGCCTGCTCATCACCAATTCCATGCGGGACATCATATACGGCGACACCAATTCCGGCGCATTCCGCATCGTGCAGGTGGTGCTGACGTCACTGGCCATCGCCCTGGGAACGGCGGCGGCCTGGCACCTGACGGCGGGGCTGTACGGCCTGACCGACTCCGGTGCGGTCAGCTGGCCCGCCTGGGCCCAGGCGGCGGCGGTGTTCGTGGGCTGCAGCGGCTTCTGTATCCTGTTCAACGTCCACGGCCGCGGCATGGTGCTGTGCATCGCCGGCGGCGCGGCCGCGTGGATGGTCTATCTCCTCTGCGGCGCGCTGGGCTGCGACGTGTATGCCGCCAACCTGTTCGCGGCGGTATTCGCGGCGCTGTATGCCGAGGTGATGGCCCGGGTGCGCAAATGCCCGGCCATGCCCTATCTGGTCATCGCCACACTGCCCATGCTGCCGGGCGCGGGACTGTACTACACCATGAGCCTGGGTCTGGAGGGCGAGATGATGGCGGCCGTGGCCAAGGGCCTGGAGACGGTGGGCATCGCCGGGTCTCTGGCGGTGGGCATCCTGCTGGTTTCCACGGTGTTTCGCCTGATCGCCCGGCCGGAGCGCCGGAGCGAGAAAAAATAACAAAACGCCCCCTCCGGCACTGCCGGAGGGGGCGCTCTGCTTGCTATTCGATTCCGGCTGCGCCGGAGGGCTTGCTCTGTTTTTGCTATTCCGCCTTTGCCATCTGTGTCCCGGCGCTCCGCAGCTCCTGCCGGACGGCCCGGAAGCGCTCCGGCACGTCCTCGTCGGACAGCTCGGACAGGGCCTTCACCGTCCCGGCGGCCTGTTTGAGATCGCGCCGGAGACGGCCTACACCGCCGCCGACCTGGATTGGACGGACAAGCACAGCCGCAGCACCATGGAGATGAACGACGCCAAGAGCCGCCCGGCCATCGCAGGGCGCGTGGCGGACATGGCGCAGTACGACACCGTGTTCGTGGGCTTCCCCATCTGGTGGTACCAGGCGCCCCGCATCGTCGAGACGTTTCTGGAGAGCTACGACCTCGCCAGCAAGACCGTGATTCCTTTCGCCACCTCCGGCGGCAGCGGCATGGGCAAGACGGCGGAGCTGCTGAAGGCCTCCTGCCCCGGCGCGAAGGTGGACGCAGGCAAGCGCCTGAGCAGCGGCGAGAGCGCCGCCTCCGTCCAAAGGTAGATAGACAGCCTGCATATCTGAGAGGAGGAGCGACACGATGAACGCAAGAGAACAGCACCAGAACGCCATGGTGTTCCCCATCGGCGCGCCCAACGACGGCTTTGCGCAGTATTTTCTTGGGCAGAGTTATCTGGCACCCCTGTCCACCACCCAGGTGGGCATCTTCAACGTGACCTTTGAGCCGGGCTGCCGCAACAACTGGCACATCCACCACGCCGACAAGGGCGGCGGGCAGATCCTGATCTGCGTGGCCGGCCGCGGCTGCTATCAGGAGGAGGGAAAGCCCGCGCAGGAGCTGCACCCCGGCGATGTGGTGAACATCCCCGCGGGGGTCAAGCACTGGCACGGCGCCGCGCCGGACAGCTGGTTCTCCCACCTGGCGGTGGAGGTCCCCGGCGAGAACGGCTCCAATGAATGGCTGGAGCCCGTGACCGACGAGGTCTACGGCCGGCTGCGCTGAGCGCCGCAGTCTCATAGGAACCACGGCAGTGCGCCCATCAGGGCGCACTGCCATTTTTTGCCATTTTTAGTGCAGCGGCACTGGAAACCACCGACAAATCATGCAAACGGAATGGTAAAAAACAAAAACGACAAAACCGGCGGTATTTTCCCTGCCTGCATATTGCTATTTGCCAAAAACTGTGGTACAACTATACTATGTGGCGAGGGCTGCAGCCCTCCGTGCGTTTCAGGAGTCCCTGAAACGAGCATATCTGCGGAAAGAAGCGTGTGGGAGGAGAATGTATGAAAAAGACGATCAGTCTGCTGCTGGCGCTGGTCATGGCCCTGAGCCTGCTGCCCGCCGCCGTGTGGGCGACAGAGGATGGAGCGGGGGACACAGCAGGGGAGACCACCGAAGAAGCGTATGCCCCCTTTGCCAGCCTGCCGGCCGGCGGAGCGGCAGAAAACTTCGTGAAAACCTATATTGTGTACGATGAAGTCCAAGGAGGCTATCTGCTCCAAGGCGTAACGTTGATCAACGACAACTCTGAGATCGCGGATGATGATAGCGCTGAAAAGGCCAAGGAAGCCTTGGACGCCTATGAAAATCTGGACGAAAAAGCGAGAAGCGAGCTGGACAGTGTCGTGCTGTTTGAGTATGAGGAGAACGAGGTCACGTATCAGGTCACATTTGCGGACCTGATGAGCCAATTCGCGAACATCTATAAAAACTATGTGGATCCCTACAAGCCGTTTGATAAATTGACAGACACAAAAGCTGTTGAGTTCGCGGATAAGTATATCGACTGCGGCCGCTGGGGTGACGAGTACTGGGCCTGGGTCAAGGATGTGCGGGCAGACTACGGCATAATTGCAAAGGACAGCCTTGACCAGGCCAAAGCCGCCCTGGACGCCTACGCGGCGCTGCCCAGTGCAGCCAAAACCGGGCTGGATACGGTGACGCTTAAGGACGGCGACAGGACCGTGACGGTCAGTGAGCTTATGGCGGACCTGAGCCGCATGTATATGCAGTCTGTGACCACAGGGGATAAGGTCACCGACCCCGCCCAGCTGACCGGCGACGGCGCAGACGCGGCGCGGGCATTCCTGCGGCAGTATATGGACTATACCGCCGGCAGCGACGGAATGGAGCTGCGGGTGAAGGACGTGGCGTATGACGACTACGGTGCGCTCACCAGCCAGAGCCGCGACTGGATGCTGGCGGCCTGCCGCGCGTACAACGCCCTGCCGCTGGCGGCCCGCGTGCAGCTGGAGCGCCTGACGATAGGCGGAAGCAATTGGCAGGCCAACTTCTCCGACCGGATGGTGGATTTCTACAACGAGGCCAACGAGCCGGCGACCGGCAGCAAAACCGAGCTGAATAACGAGAATGCACAGAAATTCCTGGCCGATAATGGCATCACATACAAGGCTGTCACCCACACCATCACCATCGCGGGCGTCGAACGCAAGAGCGACGGCTTCCTCACCGCAGCCTCCGTGGACAAGGCTATGAATGTGTGGAAAGCGTGGGATGTATTTCGCAATAACGGCGACGGGGACGCGTACTACGCGCTGTATGAGCTGCAGCTGTACTGGGACAACCAGCCGGTACGCTTCCCGTGGCTGATGGACAACCTGCGCTGGCTGGCGGAGAGGACCATGTACGACGATTCCGGCTACGTGGAAGAGAAATTCAAGGCTGCCGGCTTCAAGCCCATGGAAAAGGGCACCGACCCCGGACAGTTTGACATCGATTTCCCTGATGGCCTTGTGGAAGGCGTCGACTACACCTATACGGTCAAGGACGGCGTGCTGACGGTGACGGTGAAGCGGGGAGACAAGTCCCACTGGCTGGCCGCCGCCCAGCAGACACAGAAGGACCTCGCCGGCAACGTCTATTTCTACCTGACGTTCTATAAGCCCACCGACGCGACAAAGTGTGCCCATGACACCGGCAACGGCCTTGACGGCGTGTGGGATAAGTATTATGACAATACAGAAATCAACACAGCCCAGCTCGCCGATGGAGATATGGGCAATGCCCGCGCCATAGCGGCGGTCAACCGTGACGGCGACCTGCTGACCATCACCTCCTCCGGCTATGAGAGCGAAAAGGCGGTGATCTCCTGGTTCGACGACAAGGGGGAATCCAAGGGCAAGTATATCCTGGGCATCCGCGTGGTGTTTGAGGACACCTTCAGCTATGAGTACAGCGTTCCCGCCGCGCGGCAGGTGTCCGCATCGCACATCACCACCGGCGTTGACAACAGCGCCGATTGGAAGGTGCAGAAGGACGACGGCCTGCTGACCCTGCGTCCCGCCGACAGCGGCACGACGCTGAAAGCCCTGCTGGGCAGCGACGGTAAGGAAACCATCACCACCGTGACGCTTACCCCGCCGGAGGCCGGCTACGAAATTGACCGGGACAAGAGCAGCAAGAGCAGCGAGAATATACAGTGGGATGGCAATTCCAAGGCGACCTTCGTGCAGCGCGCCTTTAACCAGAACACCACCGTCTCCTACTACACCTTCGTCTGGACCAAGTCCGGCGCCCCGGACATCACCGAAGAACTGACGGTGCGCATCACTGAAGCCAAGAGCTACATGGCAGATGTGAAATCCGAAAATGGAAAGACCTCCAACCCGGCCACCACAGCTGAGGTAGGCACGCCCCCGGCGGGCATGCAGGTGACCTATGACGAGATCCTCGGGTATTTCTACACCAGCGCCAAGGGCGGCAAAATGCCCTCGGTGGAGGACCTGCAGCAGGGCATAACGCTGAAAGCACCGGACGACGCCAAGTACTTCCGCTTTACGGACTGGGGCGGCAACGAAAACTTCGCCTACCTTGATGAAGGCAGATCGCGGGAGCTGGCTGACGCCCTGAAAAGCAGCACGCGCTTCGATACGTCCAATAGGGAGGACTGCCGCCACCTGGCCGTCCCCTATGTGCAGACCAATAGCGTGCAGGTGGGCGACGTGACGGTGTACTTCGCGGCCAACCAGCTGTATCGGGCGCGCATCGTGGAGTGGCTGGACGAGAATGAGAACTCCCTGGGCTACACCTATGTGTACGGCAAGAACGGCAGCTTCGTCCAGTCCGTGACCACCCCGGCCGCCGATGTGCTGACGGAGCTAGTGGAGGACGCGACCATCATCAGCAAGAAGGACGGCCTGACGCTGACCTGCAACCGCTATCCCCAGGAGGGCGACGACAAGACGGTGTACATGCGCCTGACGGTCAACAACGACGAAATGCTGGACCCCAACGGCAACGAGATCTACCTGCCATACAGCTATTTCCCCGGTCTCAGCTGGGAGCTGGCCCAGAAGCTGGCCGAGAAGCCGGTGGTGCGGCACTACAAGGACGGTGAGCAGGCGGAGCCGGAGGTGCTGGAGGGCGAATACACCGCCTACGGCATCCGCTTCCGGGTAAAGAGCTTCTCGCCCTTTACGGTGACGTGGACGGATAAGGAAAAGACATCCTCCACCGGGACCTATTATTACTACAATACCGGCAGCACCGGCACCTCCAGCGCCAGCCCCCGGACCTTCGACGCCGGCGTGGGCGTATATGCGCTGACCGCTGCATTGAGCGTTACCGGCATGACCTGGCTGAAAAAGAAGCATAGAGGCTGAGCGAAAGCAAAAATATCCCCCGGCGAAAGCCGGGGGATATTTATTTGCTTTTCCGGTTTCCGGCTTTCGCCGGAGGGATGCTTATTTGCCGTCTCTCAGTCGCTGGCGCCGGTGTGGATGACCTTGCCCAGGTTCCACAGCAGGGCCACGCGCCTGGCGCTCTCCAGCCGTTCCTCCGGGGTGTGGTAGGCGGCGTGGGCCGTCTCCGCTCCGCAGTCCAGACAGGCCACGGAGACCGACCAGCCCTGCTCGTCCTGCATGGCCCCCACGCCGCGGCAAATGGGGCACTCCGCCAATTCGATGTCAAAAATAGGATCCATGTGATGACCTCCTGTGTCTGTGATGTGTCCGGCTCAGCGCCGCTTCAGCACGCCCATCAGCCCGCGCTTGAGGATCTGCCCGCCGGCGGAGATCAGCTGGGACTCGATCTTTGCCTGGCGGCGCTCCGCCTTGCGCCGGGCCTCGGCCTCCGCCTTTTCCTGCTGGCGCTCGGCCTTGCGGCGCTCCTCATCCGCCAGCTTCTGGCGGCGCTTGCGCTCCTCGTCCTCCAGCTTCAGCTGCCGCTTGCGTTCGTCGTCCTCCAGCTTCTGGCGGCGCTTCTCCGCGGCGGCCGCCTCCTTCAGCCGCTGCTTCTCCGCCTCGGCCTCCGCCTTTTCCCGGGCGGCCCGGTTCGCCTCCTCCTGCTTGGCCTGTTCCGCCTGTTGAGCTTCCTCCGTCAGCACCTCATAGGCGGAGATCTCGTCCACCGCATCGTCGTATTTCTCCATGCCGTCCCGCATGAGCACCTTGGCCCGAACCATGGGCTCCGGCGCGGCCATCAGGCTCTGGGGGCAGATGATCTTGGTGCGCTGCACCATGGCGGGCACGCCGTCGCTGTCCAGGAAGGAGGTCAGCGCCTCGCCCACGCCCAACTCCATGATGGCGTCCTCCGCCTGGAAGGCGGGGTTGGAGCGGAAGGCCTGGGCGGCCACGCGGACGGCCTTCAGCTCGGCGGGGGTATAGGCCCGCAGGGCGTGCTGCACCCGGTTGGACAGCTGCGCCAGCACGCTGTCGGGGATGTCGCTGGGGCTCTGGGTCACAAAGTACACGCCTACGCCCTTGGAGCGGATGAGCTTGACGGTCTGCTCGATCTTCTGCACCAGCACGGCGGGGGTGTCCCGGAACAGCAGGTGCGCCTCGTCGAAGAAGAACACCAGCTTGGGCTTGTCCAGGTCGCCGGCCTCCGGCAGACTCTCGAACAGCTCAGACAGCATCCACAGCAGGAAACTGGCGTACAGCGTGGGGTTCTGCACCAGCCGGACGCAGTCCAGCACGTTGACCATGCCGCGGCCGTCGGCGTCGGTGCGCATCCAGTCGTGGATGTCCAGGGCCGGCTCGCCGAAGAACAGCTCGCCGCCCTGCTGCTCCAGGGGCAGCAGCGCCCGCAGGATGGCGGCCACCGACTGGGGCGTGATGTTGCCGTAGGTCATCATATACTCCGCCCGGTGCTCGTTGACGTAGGTCAGCATGGCCCGCAGGTCCTTCAGGTCGATGAGCAGCAGCCCCTTGTCGTCGGCGATGCGGAACACGATATGCAGAATGCCCTCCTGGGCCGCGGTCAGCCCCAGGATGCGGCTCAGCAGCTCCGGCCCCATGTCGCTCACGCTGGCGCGGACGGCGTGGCCGCCCTCTTGATAGATGTCCCAGAAGGTGGTGGGGTAGCCGCGATAGGCAAAGCTGCCGCGGACGCCGAATTTGTCGATGCGCTTCTCCATGCCCTCGCTGCTGACGCCCGGGGCGCAGATACCGGCCACGTCGCCCTTGACGTCGCACAGAAATACGGGCACCCCCGCGTCGGAGAGGGACTCGGCCATCACCTTCATGGTGATGGTCTTGCCGGTGCCGCTGGCGCCGGCGATCAGACCGTGCCGGTTGCACATGTTCAGTGCCAGCTCCACCGGCTGGTCGGCTGCCAGACCCATATAGATCCTGCCGTTTTGGTACATATTGCCGTCCTCCGTTATCTATTGTTGCTTTTCCCCGCCATTATACGCCGCCCGCCGCCCCGGCGCAAGGGGAAATGCCCCTTTTGCCCGCATTTGCCGATGCGCCGCGCACCCGGCAAAAAATTCTCGCCTCATGCGGCGATGCCTTGCGGCGCAGAGCGGCCGCGCCCACCCAACCACCTCGCCGCGCGCCAATTGAAAGGGAGCACCCTGACCGGGTGC
>ERZ791569.766-NODE-766-length-16063-cov-2.675600_pt1 | contig 16063 bp, 9 predicted proteins | sample MGYA00509973_ERZ791569 | MGnify/ENA primary metagenome ERZ791569 (study PRJEB30046, sample SAMN00791902) | human gut metagenome | study: EMG produced TPA metagenomics assembly of the A metagenome-wide association study of gut microbiota in type 2...
GCCAACAACAAGGTGTTCCTGCCTTCGGCGTGCGGCGGCGGCGGCTCGTGCGGCATGTGCAAATGTCAGGTGCTCGAAGGCGGCGGCGACATTCTGCCCACCGAGACGGGCTTCATCTCGCGCAAGCTGGCCAAGGACCACTGGCGTCTCGGCTGCCAGGTGAAGGTCAAGGAGAATATGAAAATCCGTGTTCCCGAGGCCGTGCTGGGCGTCAAGAAGTGGGAGTGCACCGTGGTCTCGAACCGCAATATCTCGACTTTCCTCAAGGAGTTCGTCGTGAAGCTGCCCGAGGGCGAGAACCTCAAGTTCCGCAGCGGCGGTTACATCCAGATCGACATTCCGAAGTACGACGCCATCAAGTTCTCGTCGATGGACGTGGACGAGAAGTTCCGCGCCGACTGGGACAAATTCAAGATGTGGGATCTGGTGACGACCAACCCCGAAGACACGTTCCGCGCCTACTCGATGGCCAACCATCCGGCCGAGGGCAACATCATCATGCTCAACATCCGTATCGCCACGCCTCCGTTCGACAAGGCCACGGGCGGTTTTATGAAGGTCAACCCGGGTATCTGCTCGTCGTATGTCTTCTCGCGCAAGCCGGGTGACAAGATCACGATTTCGGGTCCTTACGGCGAATTCTTCCTGCCGGACAATCTGCCCTCGACGCAGGAGCTGATCTTCATCGGCGGCGGTGCGGGCATGGCTCCGATGCGCAGCCACCTGATGCACCTGTTCAAGACCGAAAAGACCGACCGTCCGGTGTCGTTCTGGTACGGCGCGCGTGCGCTGAAGGAGGTTCCCTATCTCGACGAGTTCCACCAGATCGAGAAGGATTTCCCCAACTTCTCGTTCAATCTGGCCCTCGACCGTCCCGATCCCGAGGCGGACGCCGCCGGAGTGAAGTACACGCCGGGCTTCGTGCACAACGTGCTCTACGAAAACTACCTCAAGAACCACCAGGCTCCCGAGGACTGCATCTACCTCATGTGCGGGCCTCCGATGATGATCGCTTCGGTCGTCAAGATGCTCGACAACCTCGGCGTGCCGCCGGAGAATATCTTGTACGATAACTTCGGCAGTTAGTGAGTGCAATGACCACCAAAACGCCGTAGGCGAATAAAAGAGGAAGGACGGAAGATCGAATTGATTCGAAACTTTCGTCCTTCCTCTTTTATTGATCCCGCAGGGATTGTCGGTTCATTGCCGAACGTCGCCGAAGTCACGGGCGGCGGGGCGAAAATCGGCGATGACGGAGGCGGGATGGTGCGGCGACGGGATGGTCTACGGCGAATGAGGGCGCGAATGGAACTTTCGGAGCCTCGGAATTTGGCGGATCGGAAATAAAACCGTAAATTCGGATAAACTTCAAATAGGGTGCTATGAGACTTGTCCTGGTGTTTGTCGCATTGTTGCTGTCGCTTCCCTTATCCCCGCAGGCAAGGCCGAAGGGATATGAGTTGGACTATTATCGGGTTCGTCTGGAATCTGTCGAGACCGATGGCGCCCAGGGCGGCGTTATCGGCAATCCCGAGAATGAGCAGGGATTCACCACGCCCGGCTACCGGGATTCCACGATCCGCGTCGTTTTCACCTTCGAGCCGACGCATGTCGATTTTTCCCTGACCAACGAGAGCGATTCCGACTTCGGAATCATCTGGGACGAGGCCGTCTTCGTGGATGGAGTCTCGAATGCCGCAGAGGGGGTGTTTCACCGGGGTGTGAAGCTGCTCGACAGACACGACGCGCAGGTTCCTTCCGTGGTCGTGAAGGGAAGCTGTGTTTCGGAGTCGCTTGCCGTCAAGAACCGGGTTTTTTACAGTCGCGACCTCAAACGGTGGGTATTCGAGAATCTCCTGCGGGATGCGGATAAGCTTACGCAGATAAAAATACTGTTGCCGATCGAAACCGCCGGAGGGCGTCGGGACTACCTGTTCGTGTTTTCCGTCCACTGGGAGAACCGGAAGGTCCGGGCCGAGTTCGATACGGGCCGGTGGTTTTACGTGTCGGAGAAATAGCCGCTTTCACGTGCCGACGTTCCCATGGCTGCGTCCGGGGCGTGGCCGGGGCTTTGGGCGGGCGGCGCATGGAAAAACACCCCGCAGGTCACAGGACCTGCGGGGTGTTCGGCTTCGGAAGCGCTGCCGGCGCGTCATTCGATGCCCTCGAACAGATAGGGGGCGTAGTTGTAGCCTTCGGCCTTGTAGACGGCGACCAGCGCCGGAATCCGGCGCACGAAATCGTTGTAATCCTTGCGGTCGTTGGCCCAGCCCGTCTCGGCGAGAGCCGCCATGCGCGGCAGGACCATGTGCTGTGCGTGGCGGATGTCCGCGATGTACTCCGTCCAGAGGTTGCACTGCACGCCCCTGATCCGTTTCTGGTCGGGCAGCGTGAGCCGGTCGCAGGGGTCGAGGCGGTAAGCCTGCCGCACCGAGACGTAGCGGGTGTTGCCCAGCGGTTCGTAACGCTGCGGGTCGGAGGTCTGGCTGTAATCGAAGTAACAGTACCATCTCGGCGTCATAATCACCGGGTTTCCCCGCTGTGCGGCCTTGATTCCGGGGTCGCTTCCGTTCCACGACATGATGTTCGCGGTTTTCGAAATGCCGCCCTGGAGGATTTCGTCCCAACCGATGATCTCCCGGCCGTGGGTGTGCATCCAGCGTTCGATGCGGTGGATGAAGTAGCTCTGCAACTGGTATTCGTCCTTGAGCCCCTCCTCGCGGATGCACTGCTGGCAGAGGGGGCACGCCTTCCAGCGTCCTTTGGGACACTCGTCGCCGCCGATGTGGATGAGCTTCGAGGGGAACAGCGCGAGCACCTCCGTGAGCACTTTCTCGATGAATTCGAACGTCGTCTCCTTGCCCGCGCAGTAAACGTCGTCGCTGATGCCCCAATGGGTCCATACGGCATAGGGACCTCCCGTGCAGCCGAGCCACGGATAGGCGGTCAGCGCCGCCAGCCCGTGCCCGGGCATCTCGATTTCGGGAATCACCTCGATATGGCGCTCTGCGGCGTAGCTGACGATCTCGCGGATCTCCTCCTGCGTGTAGAACCCGCCGTAGGGTTTGCCGTCGTAAACGCCCTCTTTGTTCTTGTCGTAGCGTCCGACGAGCGTTTCCGCACGCCGGGACCCGATCTGGGTGAGCAGCGGATATTTTTTGATCTCGATCCGCCAGCCCTGATCGTCGGTCAGATGCCAGTGGAATTTGTTGATCTTGTGCAGCGAGAGGATGTCGATGTAGGTCTTCACGTCCTCGACCGGGAAGAAATGGCGGCAGACGTCGAGCATCGCCCCGCGGTAGGCGAACGTGGGCTTGTCGCGGACGACGCAGGCGGGAATCTCTCCTCCGGCGACCAGCTGCTGGAGGCTTCGAAGCCCGTGCAGCACCGCCTGGGGCGTCGATGCCGTGACCGTTATGCGCTGTCTGCCGACTTCCAGAAGGTACTCTTCGGCTTCGTAGCCCGGTTGCAGTTGCAGCGTCACGGCATGTTTTTCGGGTGCGGCGGTGACGGCGGGTTCGGTTCCGGTGAGCTTGCCGACGGCGCGGGCGAAAATCTCCGCGGGCGTGCGCAGCCGTTCGTCCGTGATGACGACGGGCGTTCGGGACGTCAGCCGGAACGATCCCGGCAGTTCTTCGACCTCGGCGGGGCGGGGTACGATGCGGACGCGTCCGTCGCAGGCTGCGAATCCCGGCAGACAGGCCTGGACGGCGAAAATCAGGAATAGAAGGTGTTTCACGGTTTGGATTCTGGTTGAGCGGTTAGGGAAGCCCCGCCTGCAAAACGTTTGCAGGCGGGGTGCTTCCGGATAGGGTTATTTGTTGTAACGTACGCCGATGTAGGAGAAGGCGATCTCTCCGGTGGTGATGATCTGGTCGTCGAACTCGCCGTCTTCCTTGCCGCCGGCTTTCTTGTTCGCGGCCGAGAAGCGGATGCATACGTCGTCCTTGCCGAGCAGTTCGAGCGGCAGAGGTACGTTGATGTACTTGTAGCCGGCGCACTGCCAGTAGAGGGTGTAGTTCCAGTTCACGATGTCGGGGACCTGGAATTCGGTGATCGGGTTCCAGTCGTCGCGGTTGTTGTCGCCGTGCTCCGACCAGTCGACCCTGATGTAGCGGGGGCCTCCGATGCTGCGGTTCTGCATGGCTACCTGCATCGAGAGCACATCGGTCGAGATGCCCTGCGTCGAGAAGTGGAGCAGCCATGCTTCGCTGCGGTCGGTTTCGGTGTTCCACCACTGGCACTTGTTGGTCCAGGCCGAGAATTCCGCGCTCGTCAGGTTTCCCTTGCCGTCGTGGTTGGTTCCGGGGTCAGAACACATTTGTTTGCCGTTTTCGACGACGCCGTTTCCGTTGACGTTGCCTTTATTGGTGCCGCCCCAGGGTTTCTCTTTGTCGGGGTTGGATTCGTTGCCGATGGGGCCGAGGTAGCTCGGGTCGCTCACGCCCCAGCCTGCGTCGCCCGATTTCTCGTCGGGATGGGTGAAGGTCAGGTAGCCGTTGTCGCCGGTCGTGGGGCGGAAGATGTGGCTTTCGAGCTTGCCGTAGCGGTATTCGGTCAGGAGGGCCGAGAAGCTGTTCTCGAAATCCTTCTCCAGCGCGATGTCCTCGCGGGTGAGGTGGCGGATCTGGTAGCGGCCGATGTCGCCCATGTCCTTCGATCCCATCCAGACGAAGCGGTCGTGGGTCTCGTGAACCAGTACGCCCGAGATGTTCCCCGAACCGTAGGGCAGCATCTCCCCGGTACGGCGGTATTTGCAGGTGGTGTTGGTCAGCATGTAGAAGCTGTCGCCGTTCTTGTCGCGCACCAGCATCGGGTATTTCGTTTCGCGGTTGGCATTGGTGCTGCGTGCATAGCCTTCGTTGATCGGCGTCAGGCTGCCTTTGCGCACGGGAAGTTCGCAGTCGGCCAGCGTTACCCAGGTGTATACGTCCATGTCGGTCAGCTCGTTGTAGCGCTTCACCTTCTGCGGAATGTCGGCCGCCGAGCCTGAAACCGAGGACATGACCATCGCCGAGGTGACTTTCTTGAGAATGTAGCGTTCGGGGTTCGACTCCGCTTCGACCGTGACGCCCTTGAGCAGGATGCGGACCTTGCTGTAACGTTCGAAGATGTTGTCGTCTTCGGTCACGGTCTTGATCATAAAGCCCTGCGAACCGTCGAGGCTCTGGATGTAGGCCGTGCGGTAGGTCTCGGTGTAGTCGATCGAGGTCTGTCCCGTCATCATGTTCTCGCCGTTGTTGCCGTTGCCGATGTCGCTGATGATGCGTCCCTCGATGTAGACGTCCTTGTTGACGATGCCCACCAGGTCGCGCACCTCGCTGAACGAGATTTCGTGCCCGAACTCGTTCTTGGCGTTGGCCTGCGTGAGGTAGACTGTCGAGGAGATGGTCCGGTTCCACCCGTCGCGGTAGCTGAGGGTGATGCGGGCGTTGCGCAGGGCTTCGGGGTCGGCGTTGGGGTCGGTCTGGAGAATCAGGAACCCGTTGCTGATGTCGAGGTCCGAAATCCATCCGCCCTCGTCGGCACTCGTGTAGACGATCGACTGCCGGAGGTCCTCCAGTTCGAGGTTGGTGGAGAGCTGCGCCGTCGCCTGTCCGCCGTCGCCGAGCACCATGATGCTGCGGGATCATAAATGGTGCACATTTATATTCCTTTGCAGCCAGTTTCGGGGTGATAAAGCCCTCCTGTTTGATGTATACGGTATCCGCGCGGTTGTGGGTCCAGAGGCGGATGCCCTCCATGCGGGGGAAGCCGTCGTTGGTCGTGGCCTGGAATTTGAAATAGTCGTCGCCCGTGAAATGCGTTCCGCGACCCTCGGTGTCGAGCGTGAGCCATCCGTTGTCGGGATTGATCAGTTCGATGTCGTAGGGTTGGTTGGCGAGGACCGGAATGCTCCCCGTGCCGCCTTTCCAGGGGGCTATGATCTCTTTCTTGTAGGGGCCGAACTCGGAGACGCGGGTCTCTTCGCCGTTGTCTTTTTCGCAGGCCGTGAGCGCCAGCCCGCCCAGCAGCGGGAGCAGCAGCCTTCGGTACAATGATTTTATCTGTTTCATCGTGGTCTGAATTTGGTTTCGCGCATCGGCGGGGGAGGGACGCGCCCTCCCCGCCTGAGCGGTTTATTTGTTACTCTTTACGGCTATGGTTCCGAAACGCATCGGCGAACGCTTGTTGGCCGCCATGTCGGATGTGATCGTGCCCGTGTCTCCCTGGTCCACCGTGGCGGTGTTCGAGGCGATGCACTGCGTGCTCCGGGCCTTGATCAGCAGCGTGACCTCCGGGCGGTTGCGCAGGGCGTCCGGCAGGATGAACACGCGGTCGGCGTAGCCCGGGACGGCGCAGTAGGAGAGGTCTTTGCCGCCTGCTCCCTGCCAATAGACGAACGGCCGGCAGCAGAAGCCCGATTCGGGCAGCACGGTGAAGTTCACCCCGTCGGTCGAGTACTCCACCTGCCAGTAGACGGGGCCGTAGATGCTCGTGCCGCCGGCGTTGCCCTGCGAGTTGGTGAAGTTGAGCGAGAGGTTTGCGCCGGCGCCCTCGGTCGAGAATTTCAGCGCCACGGCGTAGCCCGTGTTTTCGGCGAAGTCCCACCAGTAGGTGTTCTCGAATTTCAGGGCGTTCTTGCTGTTCAGCCCGGCGCTGGTCGTGAGTCCGTTGTACTCGTTGTCCAGGAGGTATTTGGCTGCGGGGTCGGTGCACCAGAGCGAGCCGTTGCCCCTATCCGGGGCGATCGTTCCGTCGGCGTTGGTCCTGACCTCGGCGTTGTTCCAGTTCCACTCCACGAGCGTCTGGCGGTTGGAGCTCGATTCCGAAGCGGCGAGGTCGATCTCCTCCTTTTCGAGCACGCGGACCGAGTAACGGCCGATGTACCCCTCGTTGGTGTAGCCGTAGCGGGGCTGGAGGTCGTGGACGATGACGCCGCTCAACGTGCCCTTGCCTTTGGGCATGCCGCTGCCGTCGCGCCGCCAGGGAGTCTTGTTGTTGACCAGCATCGAAATCGCGCCGCCGTCCTTGTCACAGAGCGTTCGGGGCACGCAGCTGGTGTGGTTGGCCGTTCCGAAATAGCCTTCGTTGACGTTGGTGTAGCTGCCGTCGGGCAGGGCGAATTCCACCTCCCGGAGCGAGACGTAGGTGTAAATGTCCTCGTCGGTGAGCTGGCCGATCGACTTCTCCTTGCGGATGAGGTCGCTGGCCGTTCCGGGCGTCTGGCTGACGATGTTGGCCGCCGTCAGTCCGCTGAGCGTGTAGCGTTCGGCGGCCTCCTTGGTGAGGGTCACGCCGTTGAGCGAGATTTTCACCTGCGAGTAGCGTTTCAGCGTGTTGTCGTCCGCCGCGTCGAATTGCAGGCGGTATCCGTAGCTGCCGTCGAGCATCTGCACGTAGGCCGTCTTGGCGTTCACCGTGTAGTCGGTGGCGTTGCGTTCCGTGTTGGGCGTCGTCTCCACGTTGGCGTTGTCCTTGTCGCTGATCACGATGCCCTCGAAGCTGGCTTCGGGATTGTTGATCACGACCTGTCCGCTCTCGCCCTTGATCAGCGTGCGGTAGTCGGCTTCGTAGGTCTGTTCGACGACGAACGGCGCCGCGGGCGTAAGCTCTCCGGCCGTTTCCGGCAGCGAGAAGGCGATCGACGCGCTGCGCGGGCCTTCCGAGTCGTTCTCCTTCACGTCGAACGACAGCACTTTATCTTCGAGCGTGATGTTCTCGATCCAGTCGGCCGACGCGCCTTCGTAGGCCGGCGTGCAGACCACCTTGCCGAGCAGGCTGCCCAGGTTGTGCTTCAGTTCGACCTTGATGGTCGTGGCCTTGCGTGTGGTCTTGGCGCGGTCGGGCGTGAAGGTCATGCAGGCCTCTTCGGTCGCCTGCGTGACGGTCAGCGTGACGGCGTGTTTCTTCTCCTTGGCGTCGATATAGGTCAGCGTGATCGCGGCCTGCCGTTTGCGCGGCGAGTTGTTCTTCAGGGTGCTGAACGTGACGGCGTCGGTTCCGACGGCCAGGTTTTCGATCCACTCCTCGTCCGGCTCGGGCGTTTCGTCGTCGTCCTCGTCGGGAATCACCGAATAGACGATGGTGTCCCGGATCTGTTTGTAATCCTCCCGGAGGTTGTTGTCAAGCCCGATGCGGAGGTCCCAGGGGTTGCTGAAAATCTCGATGCGGCTCTCCTCCAACGACAGGATGGGGTCTTCGCCCTCCTGCGTCATGCGTACCGCCTGTTCGAGTCCGCCGCGGGTGAAGATGATGTCCACGGCGCGCGGCACGCCGTAGTTGGCGCCGTATTTGAACAGCACGGGGGTGTTCCCCGAGCCGTTCAGGCGGTTGATGGAGGCCCATTCCACGTCTTCCGACAGACGGACCGACCATTCGCCGGTGGAATAGATCCGCACCTGGGTGGAGCCGGCGTCCGAAGTCAGCGTGTATTTGTTGGAATCCACATTCAGCGGCAGGTCCATGTCCGAATCCATTTCGCATCCGGTCAGCAGGAGCAGCGCCGTGACGAGGGGCAGGATGCCCGTGCGCCACGCTTTGTAGATGCTGTCTGTAAGGTTATTTTTCATCGTTGTGTTTTTTTGTTCGTTCCGTCGGCCTTACATGCCGTATTCGTTATAGGCCTTGTTGTCGAGCGCGCCGCCCGAATAGACGACCTCCTTGTCGGGGATCGGGTAGTATTCGTGGCAGGGGAGCATGTTGTCCTTGAGCGTCGGGTAGTTGGTGTATTCGTAGGTCATCTGATACCAGATTCCCCAGCGTACCAGGTCGAACTTGCGCTGGAATTCGCCCAGCAGTTCGCGTCCGCGCTCCTTCTGGATCTCCTCCAGAAGCGCATCTTTGTTCTTGAAGACGTAGGCGGTGGTTCCGGCGCGTTCCCGGACCATGTTCAGGTAGCGGACGGCCTCGTCGGAGTCCTCCGTCTCGGCGTAGCACTCCGCCATCATCAGGATGGCGTCGGCATAGCGGAATACCTTCTGGTTGGAGAAGTCGGCGGTGTTCTGCATCCCCGGACACCAGAATTTCGGGCCGAGCCACGGACGGGTTCCCACGCCCGAGAAGGGCTTGCCGTCGTATTCCCACGCCATGTTCAGCGTTTTGCGCTTGTCGTTGCTTTTTTTGGTCTGGAGACCGTCGCAGAAGTAGCTGTTGGGGCGCATGGAGGTCCAGGTGGTCATGCCCGTGCCCATTTCGGGAATCTCCACGCCGTCGTAGATGCCCTTGCCGTTGTGGTACGGAGTGGTGATGGCTGCCACGTTGGTCGTGACGGACAGTCCGCCGGGCGTGTAGGTGCGCTGCACCTCGAAGATCGACTCCGGGGTGTTCTTGTTGCGGAACATGATGTCTTCGAGCGGATACTGTTGCAGGTCGCCGTAGATTTTCTCCAGTTCGCCGAGCGCCTCGAGGGCGTCGTCCCAGCGGTGGTTCCACTGCGCGAGCTTGGCAATCATCATCCAGCCCATCGCGGCGCCCATGCGGTTGTCCGCGACCTCCGACGAACGCACCTGGTCCATCGAGGGCACGTAACGCTGCAATTCGTCGATCAGGTAGTCGCGGGTCTCCTTTGCCGACATGCGGCCCATGTGGGCGATCTCCTGCATCACCTGTTGGTCGGCGACCTCCTTGGTGTAGAAGGGCACGTCGCCGAAGATGCAGGTCAGCAGCCAGTAGTAGAACGAGCGGATGACCACGCCTTCGGCCAGCAGCGGCAGCTTGTCGGCTTCCGAAGACTCCTTGATGTCGTTCAGGGGCGAACGTTCGATGGCGGCGATGGTCGAGTTGCAGTACATGACGCCCTTGTAGCACTGGGTCCATATCTTCTGGCCGTTGAGCGGCTTCGCGGGGGATATGTCGAGCTGGGCGTCCTTGGTTCCCGAAGCGATGTACATCAGGTCGGTGACGCCTTCGGTCATAATCAGGAAACAGTAGTCGTAGATGCTGTTGATCGGTATGTAGCAGGCGTTCAGGCCCGCCAGGCATTGCGCCCGGGTCTTGTAGTACTCCTTGGGTCCTACGAACGACGTGGGGTGTTCGTCCAGGTCGCACGCGCTGAACAGCAGGGCGGCGGTTGCCGTGGCTGCCAGCAGGTATTTTTTCAGGAAACTGTATGATTTCATGGTCTTGGCTGTTAGTATCTGATCTGGAGGCTGAAAATAATGGTCCGGGGCTTGGGATAGGCGCCGATGTCGACGCGCCGCAGGGCCGAGTTGGAACTCGATGTCGAAACGTCCGGGTCGAATCCGTTGTATTTCTTCCACAGGTAGAGGTTCTCGCCGCTGACGCTTACGCGGATGTCGCGCAGGCGGTTTTTGGTGACCTTGCGCATGTCGAACGTGTAGCTCGCGGAGATGTTCTTCAGCCGCAGGTAGCTTGCGTCGTGCACCAGCCGGTCGCTGGGCAGGGCGTCGTAGCTGCCGGCCATCGGCAGGTTCGAATTCGGGTTGCGGACCGGATGCCAGGAGTTCTGCATGTACTTGTATTGGTTGGTATAGGGCGAACCGTTGCCCATCCAGAGTTCGGCGACGTTGTAGATCTTGCCGCCGATCGAGTAGTTGAAGAAGAAGCTGAATGTGAAGTTATGGATGTTGAACGTGTTCTGGATACCGCCGTAGAGGTCCGGGTCGGCCGATCCGAGGTAGACCAGGTCGTCGCTGTTCAGCGCTCCGTCGTGGTTGATGTCCTGATAGCGGGCGTATCCGGGCTTGAAGGTGTTGCCGCTGGCCGAGGCGTAGGCCTTGGTGATCTTGTTGCGCTCGACCTCTTCCTGGTTGTGCCATACGCCGCCGTAGCGGAATCCCCAGAGGGCGTTGAGCGTGTAGCCCTTCTTGTAGCCGTACATCATGTAGGTGGTTCCCGACGACGACGGCGACGAGTAGGCTGTCACGAAGTCTTCCGAGGCGATGTCGTCCACCATCTGCCTGTTGCGCGACAGGGTGAGGGTCGTCGACCACTGGAATTTCGGACGGACGATGTTGCGGCTTTCGACGGTGAGTTCCTACCCCTTGTTGGTGGTGCGTCCGGCGTTGGCGAAGTAGTTGGTGTAACCCGTCTGCGAGGCTACCTGTACGGTCAGCAGCAGGTCGCGGGTCTTGATCAGATAGGCGTCGGCCGTGACGTTGAGCCGTCCGTCGAACAGCGAGATGTCGGCTCCGAGGGTATACTGGTCGGAGGTTTCCCACGTCAGGTCGGGTGATGCCAGACGCGACGGGTAGACCGCCAGCTGCTGCGTGCCTCCCATCAGGTAGCCGCTCGTCGAGTTGCCGACGGCCGCCAGCGAACGGTAGGCCGAGATGGCGTCGTTGCCGGTGCGTCCGAGGCTGGCGCGCAGGGCCAGTTCGTCGATCCACTTGGCTTTTTGCAGGAACTTCTCGTTGGCGATGTTCCAGCGGAGGGCCGCCGAGGGGAAGAATCCCCATTTCTTGTTGGCGGCGAAGTTCGAGGCGCCGTCGTAACGGGCCGTGAACGTAACGTAGTAACGCTCCTTGTAGTTGTAGTTCAGACGTCCGAACACCGACATCTTGGTCCAGTCCGTGTGGTTGGTGCTGATCGAGGTGTTCTGCTTGTCGGGAACCGCGGCCATGTTGTTCCAGGTGAGTTCGTCGAGCGTGTAGCCGCGCCCGGTGATGCTCAGGTTGTTGTCGTACTTGATCTGCGCGGTGTATCCGCCCAGCACGTCGAAATTGTGGCCGCTCTTGGGGCGCAATTCGTAGTAGACCGTATTTTCGCTTGAGAAACTCGTGTCGTCGTACTCGTCGCGGCTGGCGTAACCGCCTTCGTTCTCCTTCTTGGCAGGCAGGTATCCCGGCTCGTAGTAGCGTCCGTGGCGCTGGTAGGAGTAGTAGGTGAACTGGCTGCGCAGCTTCAGCCCCTTGACGGGGGTCACTTCGACGAATGCGCTGTTGTTGAGCGAAATGCGCCGGGCGTTCTTGAGGCAGTGGTCGAGCATGATGCGCGGGTTGTTGAATTTCTGTCCCGAGTACCACAGGTCGTTCATGTCGGATGTGGGGGAGAGGAACGGGCTGAGGAACACGGCGGCGTTCCACCAGTTGGTTCCGCCGATGGTGGCCAGGTTTTCGTCCTGATCGCGGTAGGTGTAGCTCAGGTTCAGTCCGGCCTTGAGCCATTTGGCGAACTCGTGGTCGACCTTCAGGCGCGCCGAGTAACGTTTCAACCCGCTGTTGTCGATGATTCCCTGCGTTTCGTTGAATCCGGCCGAGGCGTAGTAGGAGCTTTTCGCGGAGGCTCCCGAAATCGAAAGGTCGTAATTCTGATAGAGCGCCGTGCGCGTGATGGTGTCGATCCAGTTCGTGCCGACGCCTTTGGCCTCGGGGTTGGGGAAGGGGTATTTCGACATCGGTGAGTCGGGTTCGATTTTATCGTTGCCGTCGGCGCTTGAGAAGAAATAGGCGTAGTCGTTGCGGTAGCGGGCGAACTCCGTGGCATCCATGATGTCGAGCTGACGCGGGAGCTGCGAAAATCCCAGGTCGGTCTTGAAGGTGATGTTGGGGCGTCCGTCCATGCCGCGGCCCTTCTTGGTCGTGATCACGATCACGCCGTTCGAGCCGCGCGCGCCGTAGATGGCCGTCGACGAGGCGTCCTTCAGCACCGAGATCGACTCGATGTCCGCGGAGTTGATGTCGTTCAGGTCGTGAATGCCGTCGATGACGCCGTCGACGATGATCAGCGGTTCGTTCGATGCCGAGATCGAGCGCGTGCCGCGGATACGGATCGAGGTCGTGGCGCCCGGCTCTCCGGTCGTGGCCATGATGTCGGCGCCGGCGATGCGGCCCTGGAGGGCCTGGTCGACCGAAACCACCGGCACGTCCTTGATGTCGCTCATCTTGACGTTGGCCACCGAACCCGTCAGGTCGGTTTTCTTCACCGTGCCGTAGCCGATCACGACCACTTCGTCGATGGTCTGCTTGCTCTGTTCGAGTTGCACGTCGACCTTCGTGCGCGCGCCGACCTTTTCGGTTTTGGCTTCATAGCCGATGTACTGGAAGGTCAGCGAAGCGCCTTCGGGAACCTGGATCGAATAATCGCCCGTGGCGTTGGTGCTGGCGCCGTTCGTCGTGCCCGTCACCAGTACGGTCGCGCCGATCAGCGGCTCGCCGTTCTGGTCCGTAACCTTGCCCGTTACGGTATGTTTGGTTCCGCTTTTCTGCGCGAAGGCAGGCGCTGCCGTCAGCGCTCCCGAAACCAGCAGGATCAGTAATATGATATATTGTTTCATGCGAATTTTTATTTAAGTGCAACTCCTGATGCTTGCTTCCCGGAGGGGTAGTGGCGGAATTCGATCATCACCGGGTAGTGGTCCGAATGCGTGGCGGTAAATTCGTCGTAGATGATGCGCGAGTCGGTTATTTCACGCATCACGGCCTGCGAGGCGTAGATGAAGTCGATCCGCCGTCGATCCGCCGTCGATTCGCCGTCGATTCGCCGTTGTAGGGGGTGGGAACGGTGTGGAAGAACTGGCTGTGGCGGTCGCGCAGGGCGTCGCAGTAGCCGCTCTTGAGTACGATCGAATGCGTCTCGAAATAGGTGTTCGCGGGCATCGCGTCGGCATCCTTGGGCGAATAGGAGTTGAAGTCGCCCGCCATCAGCCACAGCGGTTCCACCGGATAGCGGCGGATGGTGCTGTCGAGGATGCAGTTGATCTCCCGGTCGCGGTAGGTGTTGCCCGTCCCGGCTGCGCCCTGCCCGTTGGGATAGGTTCCGAAGGGATAGAGGTGCAGCACCACGACGTTGATGTCCTTGATGCGGGTGTGGATGGCTCCGTGCCAGAGGGGAACGTCTTCGAGCAGGCGGTTGCGCAGTTCGATGGGGTATTTCGACGTCAGCCCCACCGGAAATCCGCTCTCCTTGCAGAGTATGGCGTAGGGGTGCCCGTAGCGGCCGGCAAGGGCCGTGAGCGACTCCTCGGTGAATGCGTTGCACTCGCAGAGGGCCATGAAGTCGGGGTTCTTCTCCTTCACCCAGTCGACGAAGTTGTCGAAGTTCTGGGCTTTGTCGAGCTTCATGCCCTCGAGAATATTGTAACTGATGAAACGCAGGGTTTCGGGCTGGACGCTCGTTCCCGGATCGGTCGTCAGTTCCTCGTCCGGTGCGGCGGGATCGTCGTCGCAGGCGGGCAGCAGGACCGTGGCCGTGAGCAGCGTCGCCCCGAAAGCCAGCCGGCGCAGCATCTGTATCGTGTCGTATGTTTTCATGTCGTTCGCTGGTTTATTTGTTGTAACGCAGGGCTGCGTAGGAGACGGTGAATGCGTTGGCTACCTGTCCGTTGGATGCGATGGTCGCGGTGTCGTAGGTCGTCGCCGTGCCGATCTTGTTCTGCACGGGGCGCAGGCGGATCCATGCCACGCTCTGTCCCAGAATCTCGGTGGGAACCTGCATCCACACGTTCTTGTCGCCCGAAAGCTGCTCGAGCTGCATGTTGCCCCAGTTGCCGTTGTCGGGAACCGTGAAATCGGTGAGCTTCTTCCAGTTGTCGCCGTCGAGCGAATATTCCGCCGTCCAGTAGCGCAGTCCGCCCTGTGCCGAGTGGTAGCGGCAGGTGAAGACGAAGGAGCATTGCGTGGAGCTGACGCCCTGCGTCGAGAACTCGAAGATCAGGGAGTTTCCCGTGTTCTTCGCCGTGTCCCACAGCTGTTTGTGGCCCCACGAGGCGTTGTTGATGGTCAGCCCGTTTTCGGCGGCCCGGTAGGCGCTGCCGACGGCCAGCCAGGCGTAGGTGCTCATAAACGAGAGTCCCGAACCCGTCGTTGCGGCCACGCAATGCGCCTGACCGCTGTCGGTTGCCGGATGCGGATACTGCGGGAATGCGTAGGCGCGGGGGTCCTTGCTGCCGTTGGGACTCCACTCCACGGCCACGGCCGAGAAGACGTTGTCGGCCGATTCGTCCAGCGCGATGTCCTCGCGCGTCACGTTGCGGATCTGGTAACGGCCGATGTCGCCGCCCCGCTCGAAGAAGGTGTAAGGCTCGTGTACGATGATGCCTGTGATCGTTCCCTCGCCGTCGGGCATCTCCTTGAAACGCCAGTCGCAGCCGTGGTTGGTCATCAGGTAGATCATGTCGCCGTGACGGTCGAGTACGGCCGCGGGGTAGTAGTTGTTGAAACTGTTGGTGTAGTTGATGTGCACGGGGATGAAACGTCCGGTGCGCACGGCCATCTGGCAGCGTTTGAGCGTCACCTGGGTATAGATGTCTGCGTCGGTCAGCTGGTCGATGAAGCGCCGCTTCGCGGGCAGCTCTTCGGCCGTCCCGGCCTCTTTGGTGACGATGTGGTCCTGCGTCACGCCGCTGAGCGTATAGCGTTCGGGGTTGCTCCGTTTGGTCAGCGTGAGGCCCTTGCACCAGAGTTTGAGTTTGTCATATCGTTGCAGGTTGTTCTGCTGGGCGTCGGTCGTGACCAGAGCGAGACCCAGCGAGGCGTCGGCGTTCTGCATGTAGGCCGTGCAGTCGTTGATGCCCAGGTCGGGTTTCTCCGCGGCCTTGGGCATGGGGCTTCCGGCCATGTTGGGCGAGGCCCAGTCGCTGATGACCGTGCCGCTTACGGCGATGTCCTGATCGAGGGTGATCTCGCCTTCCGCCTCCGCGATCAGCCCGCGCAGCTCCTCGAAGGTCATCTCGCGGGTCTCCGCCGTACCGCCCGGGATACCCTGATAGGCTGTGAAATAGGTTGTGTGATCTTCGCCCCAGTCGTCCTGAAATCGGAGCCGGAACCGCGCCGTGCGAGGCTCGAATTTCTTGTTGTCGGCGATCCGGAACCGGAAATATTTGAAATCCTGGGCGTAGCTGACGCTGTCGGCCCACGGCTCGGCAGCGGAATTCTCGTCGTAAACGACCGTCCAGTAGATTTTCTTGGACAGCGGAATGTTGGTGTCGATCGCAACGGAGTCGATCGTGCTAACGGACGAATATTGTTTTCCGATGTACTTGAACTCCAGGAGCGGCGTCGTGCCGTACTGCATCAGGTAAATCGTGTCGACGACCTGCTGGCGGGCCGATGAGACGAGGATGGTTCCCTTGCGGGGAAGCGAGTTGTTGGTCCGGTAATTGAGGTTGAGCGAGCCGCCCTGA
>ERZ791569.773-NODE-773-length-16003-cov-5.068911_pt1 | contig 16003 bp, 14 predicted proteins | sample MGYA00509973_ERZ791569 | MGnify/ENA primary metagenome ERZ791569 (study PRJEB30046, sample SAMN00791902) | human gut metagenome | study: EMG produced TPA metagenomics assembly of the A metagenome-wide association study of gut microbiota in type 2...
TCTGTCGCTCATATGCGGGTATGGCGGAATTGGCAGACGTGCAGGATTTAGGTTCCTGTGCCGTGAGGCGTGTGGGTTCGAGTCCCACTACCCGTACCATTTTATAACCTGTGCTTTTCATTCATCTATGGAGCACAGGTTTTGAATTATCCACGTCTGTTGCATATATTAAATTAATCTGTTATCATAAATTATACTTTGGAGGATATCAGCTTAGTACTTCGGTTTTTAGTACTCTCAATGTCGTATAAAGATCTTAAGTCTTTAGCAATTACAGAAAGAGGGATATAGTATGCTTAAAGATTATTTGCTTGACTGGTGTCAAGATGAGATTGATGGTTCTATTACAGGATGCTGTAGCAAGTATTGTGATAATCAGGAACACTGTGAACATGATTGCGATAGATGCCTTGACCAAGTGCATTGGTATCCATCTAAACCTGGTCGTGCAGATTATACTTGCTCCAATTTGCTTTTGAGATATGTAGTTCGTTTTACTGAGAAATATTCCCAGCAAATCGCTTCAGCGCTGACATTTATTGATCATTCCCGCTATCCTCGATACAATATTCTCTCAATTGGTTGCGGCGGAACGCCCGACCTTATGGCTTTTGAAGAGGTTAATACAAAACCCATTTATTATAAGGGATATGACCGAAATCCATTTTGGAAAGAAATACACTCGAAAATTGAGCAGTATGCAGATGGAATAGATGGTCTCGATGTCAAGTTGCGCCAACGGGACATCTTTGATGTTTTTTCAGCAGGAAAACCGAACAGCCGGCAGTACAATGTGGTTATAATTCAGTATCTGCTGTCACATCTCTACAACACAGGGCAGGCAGATAAAACTTTGCAGCTTTTTGAATCTATAATCCGAAATATTCTTGCTCGGCGATTGCCGAACTCTCCTTTTTTAATCATTATTACCGATGTTGACAGCATGAACAAAGGTAGATGCAATTGGCATATTTTTCTCAACATGCTTGAAGATGCCGGATACTCCGGAACCGCATACGCAAGGAGTGCATTTGCTATGGGGGACTTAGGTGAAAATCGCTGGAACAATTATCAACGGCAAAACTCTCCATACTTCAATAATATTCGTTATGAATACTGTCCTAATGGCTCCGTACAAGATGGCGCTCAACTCATAATTGAATTGAGGTGATATAATGATTATAAGTGCAAGTAGACGAACAGACATACCTACATACTACTCAGAGTGGTTTATTAACAGGATTAAAGCGGGGTATGTTTTGGTTCGCAATCCAATGAATGCACACCAAATAAGCAGAATTCCTCTATCCCCCGATGTTGTCGACGGCATTGTGTTTTGGACAAAAAATCCTATTCCCATGCTTGAAAAACTGGATATACTCCGAGACTATATGTACTACTTCCAGTTTACGCTTAATTCATATGCACAGGACGTCGAAACACACATCCCAAGTAAGCAGAGCCATGTCATTCCTGCATTCAAAAAAATATCGGACTTGATTGGGCCTAATCGCGTCATTTGGCGATATGACCCCATTTTATTGAACGATACATACACTCCAGAGTATCACATCCGATATTTTGAAAGAATCGCAAAAGAACTAAGCCCATATACAAAAAAATGCACGATTAGTTTTATAGATTTTTATCGCAATACATCAAGAAATGTCTCTGGCTTGGCTTTGCATGATTTCCCACAAAATGTCCAAAGAAGTCTTGCAGAAGAACTCGCTGCAATCGCCCATAGCTACGGCCTCCAAATTGATACTTGCGCCGAGGGAATTGAGTTGCAGGAATACGGAATTGAGCACGCTCGCTGTATAGATGATCGTTTGCTAAGCAGGTTGCTCAACTGCCCTCTTGAAGTGGGAAAAGATAAGAACCAACGCCTCGAGTGCGGATGTATTGAGAGTCTTGATATTGGAGCGTATAACACATGTCGAAATGGTTGCAAGTATTGTTACGCAAATTATAGCGGAAAAACAGTGTTCACGAACTCCAATAAGCACAATCCGGAATCTCCGCTGCTTTTTGGTGAAGTAGGACCTGATGATAAAATTACCGAGCGGAAAGTCAAGAGTTGTAAAGTAACTCAGATTAGGTTTGATGTATAATCTTCTCCATCACTATTTCATCAATCTCTTGTTCCAGTACTTGAACTTTCTCCTGTAACGACAAAATGTGGGCGTCGAGGATCGGTTTCCTCAACGCCCACATTTTTTGCAGATGTGCCAGCTTCTTCAGTTCCACGGCACACTGCTCTCGCACAGTTCCGGTATACTCCTGCACCGCAGCATCCAGCACCTCCTCATGAATACGGTGGGAGGCGCAATAGGTTTTTCCATTCCGGTGATACCCACGGCACACATATTCCACACGGCTCTTGCCGTTCCAGCAGCGAATCATAGGAATGAACGCATTCCCACATTCTCGGCAGGTCAGCAGCCCCGCGTAACGGTGCTTGGCCTGATTGCCGTTTGCGGGGCGAGCCTGCTGTTTGAGCAAGCGCTGTACCTGCTCCCATTCCTGTTTTCCTATGATTACGGGGAAGAATCCCTCATGACGATACCAGTCGGTTTTGTCTATATGCTTGGCTTTCCCGTTGTTGTATTCTCTGCGGTGGTTGTTCAGCACACCGGTGTACGCTTCTTCCACCAGAATGTTTTTCACACTGGCATATGTCCACAGGAACTGACCGTCACGGGTTTTGTGCGTATGCCGGACTTCTCTGCCGCACCGTTCGGCCCGGAGCTGCGCCGGTGTCTTTCGCCTCGCAGCGTTGAGCCGCCGGGCAATTTCTTTCTGCCCACAACCCTGCAAGTACAGAGAATAGATGAGCTGCACCGTGACCGCCGCCTCTGCGTCTATCTTGATCTGCCCCGTATTTTTGTCTTTCCAGTAGCCGAAGGGCGGTGTGATCACAATGCCCTCCCGCTGCTTCTGGCGGTATCCCGCCCGGATCTTTTTGCCAATATCCTTCGCATAGTAATCGTTCATCAGGCCGCGGACGCCGATGATCAAGTCATCTTCGTCGCGGAATGTATCAACGCCCTCCGTGGCAGAGATCACTCGCACCTGGTGTTCCCGCAGATAATCGATGAACAATGCGGTCCGGGTCCTATGGCGGCCAAGCCGGGATAAGTCTTTTACGATGACGGCGTCAATTTTATCAGCGTCCACAGTCACCATGAGCTCGTCCAGCCCACGGCGGTCAAAACTCATGCCGCTTATGTTGTCATCGAAGGACTGTCCTACGATGATGTACCCGTGCTGCTCGGCAAACGCCTGGCAGATTTCCCGCTGATTTAGCAGGGAGTTCATCTCACGGTCATCATCGTTAGAAAGCCGCGCATAGAGCCATACCCGCACCTGTTATCACCTACCCCGCATAATAATCGCCGTAGATCGCCGCACCCAGCCGGTCATAGTCAAAATCCATTGAGGGGATGCAATCTGTCTGCTCTCCATTTTCGAAGATGTCGAGATGGTCACGGAAGGGGGCTTTCAGCCGGATATCCAAATCCAGCCTGCCGTCCTCCTCATGAACGAGTATCTTCTCCACCAGCATCCGCAGATGTGCTTCTGACATTTTGCCCTCTCGCAGGATGTCGTCGATCAGGCTGATGTCCCGCTTCAGCTTGGCCTGTCGGCTGCGGAGCATTTCTGAAATATTCTGCAATTCTTCGATTTGTTTCTTGGCCTCCGCGATCTGCTCCTCGCGCTTGGCGATCATGCGGTCGTAGCGTTCCGCGTTGGCCTTATCCCGAATGCGTTCCATCAGGATCACCTCCACTTCCTCCTCCAGCAAGAGAATGTGCTCTTGCAGTTTGCTTATTTTGGCACTGGCCGTGGAAGCCTTTGGCGTCCATTTCTCAACGAGCCATTCCATCCGCGACCAGTTTTCCTCGTACATTTTCTTTGTTCGCAGGATCTCCGCGCCGATCAATCTGTCCAATGTTTCCTCGCCTACCATGTGAGAGGAGCAGTGTTCCCTGCCATACCGATGGTAGGTGTCGCAGACATAGGCTACCCGTTCCCCGCTTTTCAGCTTGATACGTTTCCCGATAAAGGTTCGGCCACAATCCTTGCAGCGGAGTAATCCACCGTACCGGAGGATGCCCCGGTTGGTGCCCGCACGGACATTTTTCTCTTTGCGCTCTGCAAGGAGCGCCTGCGCCTGCTCCCATATCTCACGGGTCACGATCATTGGCAGATAATTCTCATGTCGGAACTGCTCCTCCGGGTCTGTGAAACGGAAGGTCTTATTGATTTTATTACGCTCGCTCTTGTGGCAGATCAGAGTGCCGATGTAGCTCTCATCTCTCAAGATTCGCGCCACCATCGTTGCGTCCCACAAATATTTTTTGAGGATGCCATCCTGGGTGTTGGGCAGGCGCTTATTTAGCAGTTCCATCTGCATGAGCGCAGGCGTTTTCCTCCTCTGTTCATTCAGTGTGCGGGCGATGGCTTTCATGCCGCTGCCGCCGACATAGGCGGAGAAGATCAGCCGGACCGTTTCGGCGGCTTCTTCTACGACAACGACCTTTTTTGTGTTCTTATCCTTGAAATAACCGAAGGGTGGAATGGTCACAATACCTTCCTTTTGCTTTTGCCGGTAACCGGTCCGCACACGACGGCTGCCGTCGCGGGCATAGAAGTCGTTGACCAGCCCCTTGAAGCCGATGATGAGATCATCGTTCTCGTTAAAAGTGTCGATATTTTCCGTTGCGGACAGGACCCGCACATCATGTTCTCGGAGGTAGTCGATAAAGAGTGCAGTCTGCGTCCGGTGACGGCCCAGGCGGGACAGGTCTTTAACGATGATCGCTTCGATCTTGCCCGCTTCGACCACCTCATAGATTTTGTCGATTCCCTCACGGTTGAAGTGCATACCACTGACATTGTCATCGAAGGATTCGCCCACCACCTCGTGGCCGTTGCTGACCGCAAAGTTATATATGATTTTCCGCTGGTTATTCAGAGAATTCAGTTCTTCATCCTCATCTCTGGACAGCCGGTAATAGAGCCAGACTTTCATAATCGTTCCTTTCCGCTATGGTGTGCCGATCATGCACGACACACCATAGCACACAAGTTTCGCAATAGCTATCAAAACAAATCAGGCGACTTCTGTTTCTACCTTAGCAACAAAATCGGTGGGCTGATTTGTATATGGATGATCCACAGACAGATAGTCGTGGATCATCATTTTCAGAAAATCATCAAACTGATCGTCCGTACCCACATAGGAGTACATGACGCTTGCAATATTGGATTCTTTTCTCTTTCTACCCATAGCATTCCTTTCCCCCCAAACCAATTCGGGCAATAAAAATAGCAGACCGTCACATGGTCTGCTGCCAAGTCTGTTCTTCTTCGTGATCGTCCTGGGCGTGGCCTTGGGCGATTTTCTTTTGCTGCTTCTTACGGAGCGTTTTCCTGTCTGTATGTGGGCGCATGGTGGTGCTGTCCATCACGGGAGCATCAGACTGAGATTGCTCCAGACGGTATCCAAGCCCCACCACAGCAGAAGCAACACTGCCGTCCCCATCAGCAGGACCGCCCATGTGGGGCCATCCAGGTGCGGTAGCCGCAGTCTGGGCAGTCTGATGCCGGGCAGAGAAAAACGCTTCTCGTTCCGCTTCCCAGCCTGTTCGCTCATCTGCTCCAGATGCTTCACCGCTTTCAGCAGTTCGTCCATCTGTGTCCGGGTCGGGAGCTGCGCCAGCAGTTCGCTGACCTTCTTCAGATAGCCAGTCTGTCTCTCGGTGTGGTCCCCCAGTGTGTAGAGGCTGCTCAGCAGTTCCTCCCACTCCGCTTTCGTGGGACGTGATTCGGGAGGTGGTGTCGGCGTCGGAAGTACTGCCTGCTGGGTGTTGCGCTGCTTGAGTTCTTGCAGAGACAATCTCTGCTCTGATTCTGAATTCACGTTCCATGGCCTCCTTGCAATACTTTTCCTCGTGTAATTTGTTGTCACGGCATCTCATGCCGTCCGGCGTGGTGTAGGTGATGTACTTACGGCTGCTCTCCCAGCGCGCCTGATAGCCCTCGGACGCCATCAGGGAAACAAAGGCGTCCTTGTCGGCGGCATATTTCATGCACGCATCGATGGTGTTCATGAGCCGCAGCTTCCAGCTTTGACCTTTCAGCGCTGTGTGATACTCCGCGCCGCCCATGCCGCGGGCCTGCTGTGTTGGCGCGTCAAAGACCGGCAGGCCCATCTCCTGACAGATCATGTCATTGCGCCGCATCAACTCTTGCAGTTGTTCCTTCGCCATGTGCAGCTTCTTGCCGGTCTCAAAGTTGACGGAGTTGATGACGCAGTGGGAGTGGATGTGCTCCCGGTCTATATGGGTGCAGACCAGCACCTCGCAGCCCTCGAAGTATTCCGCCAGCCGCTGCGCGGCTTCGTGAGCCTGCCGGGGATCGACCTCTGCACCCTTCGGAAAACTCTGCACCATGTGGTAGAACATCACCCCGCCGTCCTTGTGGTAGAGCAGCTTCGTGTTCAGAAAATCGTCGTAGACGCTCTGCGGCTGGCAGTTGATGCCGCTGACGAGCGGCGCGCCATCCCATGCGGTTTTCTTCTCCTGCATGACGTAGAGCATCACGCCGCGCATGGCGGCGCGTGACTGTGTGCCCCGTTTGTAGTTCACAAAATGTACGATGGCCATACGGCTCACCGACCTTCCATGACAGCCCGCAACGCGGCGCTGACCTCGGACAACTCACCGGCAGCTTTTTCCAGAGCGATGACCTGCACCTTGCCCATGTTGGCGAGGACGGTGAGCCGGTTGATGTTGCTGCCGATGCCCTTGAGCTGGCAAAGCAGCTCCTTTTGTTCGTCGATGACCACGATCCGTTTGCCGAGGCAGCAGGCGGTGACATAATCGCTCATGGACATATGAGCCTTTGCCGCCAGTGCCCTGATCTTCTCACGGTCAGCGGACGCCATGCGCGTGCTGAATTTGATATCTTTTTTCATGGTTTTCTCCAATCGTAGCTTTAAGTGGGTCCGGGCTTCCGCCCGGAATTTGGGTGCAGGGCTTTGCCCGCTCGGTGCATTTGGCAGGGCAGCGGCTTCGCCGCAGACCAGACAAATGCGATGCTGGCCGTCGTCCGAGCGGACGACAAATCCCTCGTCCCGCCGCAAGCGGCAGGACTCGCTCTCTCTGTCGCTCGTCCTCTTCCCACCGAAACCGCTTCGCTGGGTTTCGGCGGGAGCCCTGTTGGGGGAGGTGATAAGACTCCCGTTTTGCATTTTCGGCATTTCCGTGTGGGGGGTGGTATCATTACCCTCGGCGTGCGCTTCATGCCGTTGAAACGCTGGACGCCCGCAGGTCGCGGCGGCGTATTCGCCGTTTTTATGCCGCCCCAGAATTCACCCTGTGCGGGCTGAATCTCCCCTCGTCGGGTACACACGCCACCCCAGCCCCCAACCGCGCACACAGCGGCTCACAGGGCGAAACACGGGGCGTTTTCACCGCCCGAGACATCGGCAGGGTCGATAGGGTCAACAGCTTGGGTACCCTGTGCATCGTCACTTTCGGCACGGTGCAGCTCAATGAGCCGCTTGCCGTTGCTGCGGCGCACCACGGCGGAAATGCCGATCTTGCTTAGTGTGGCAACGCTTTGTAGGATCAGACGAGATACCTTTTTCGGCGTGATGCCCTCGCTGCCCGCAGGGTCGATCTGCGCGGACAACTCCGTGGGAGTGCCGATAAATTCCGCGCGGTCACGCATCAGCTCAGAGAGAAGAATGACGATCCGGCCGCCCAGCAGCTCCGGCTGCGTCCGGCTGTCCGACACCAGCTCCCACACATTTTCCGCGTTGCGCTCCAGCGTCAGCTCCCGGTACTCGATGTCGCGCCCGATGCAGGAGAGCGTCGCCTTGCCGCTGCCGCGCTTGTCCTCCACCAGTGTGAAGCTGGAATCCACCGCGCCGCTGATGGCCGTTGTGCCGGAGATGCGGCTGAACACATCGTCGGCAAGCTCCTTCCGCAGATGGTGGATCAAAAGGATGGCGATGCCGTGGGCATCCGCAATACGCTTCAGCACGGAGAGGTCACGGTAGTCGTTGGCGTAGGTGTTGTCATAACCGGCGTCGCGGATCATTTGCAGCGTGTCGATGATGACCAGCACCGTGTCGGGATGCTCAGTAAGGAACGCACAGAGCTGCTCCTCCAGACCCTTCCCAAGGGTATCGCTGTTGGTGGAGAAGTGGACGCTGGCGGGGGCGTCCTCCGTGATCTCGAACAGGCGGTTCTGGATGCGGAGGGTGGAGTCCTCCAAGCAGAGGTAGAGCGTGGTGCCCTGCTTCACGCCCATGCCCCAGACGGATTCGCCCTTCGCCACCGTGACGGCCAGCCACAGCGCCAGCCATGACTTTCCCACCTTGGGTGAGCCTGCAAGGATGTGCAGGCCCTGGGAGAGCAGCGTGTCCACCACGAAGTTCAGCGGCGTGAGCGGCTGACTCATTAACGTTTCTCCGTCGATGGTCAGCAATCGGTTTTCTTTTTTCAATTTCGGATCCTCCTTAAAAATATTGCTCCCATCGGAACGATGAGAGCGAAAAAAGCAGAGGGGCGTTACCACGGGACGGCGCGTGGTTTCTTCCCTCTGCTTGTATTGTGGAGGAATTTATGCTATGCTGAGAAAAAGCATGGACAGATTAAAATTCATGTAGGACAGATTTTAGCGGGAGGGGTACGCATGGAGGGCAGCATCATTTTCTACACCTATGGCAGCACCTTGGAGCTGAACGGCCAGCAGTTCACTGCCGGTATGCTGACCGCCGATCTGCTGAATCTGTCGCCGGACGAATATCGACCCATGAGCAAACGCATGAAGCAGGTCACCAGCCTTGCGGAGGAATATGAGCAGAGCGGGAGCATAGAGCTTTGGTGGAAGCTGAACGAGGAGCTGGCGGCGCTATGCGGAGTGCTGCGCCGCTACGCTGTGTTCCGCCTGCTGCTGGACGAGAGCGAGGACGCTTTCTTCTCTGTCATACGGGAGATCACAGGGCAGTTCGATTTGTTTCCGAAAGAGGAGCATGATCTGCCAGCGGAGATACAACGGGAACGACTTGAGCGCGTGGCGAATGAAATCTCCGCGCGCAGTGAAACGGTCAAGGATGTTCCGCTCGACCTGTTCCATCCGAGCGAAGCAGCTTTAGAAAAAGGCGATGCCTTTTATTACGAAATGCTTCGTGCCATCGGTCCTACCAAGGACGCATGGCGTGATTACAAAAAGTACGTCCGCCGTTATGAAACATATCTTCACGACATTCGCGCTTTCAACGGTACTATTCGGAATTTCATCAGCTTTAGTCTGTCCAAGCTGAAGCATAACAGCCCAGAGGACTATGCCGCAGCACTCTACGGCTTCTACAATGATGAACGCATTGCGGAAAAGCTCATCGTCAACCCCATCCGCAACAACGGTGACTGCTATACGACCCACGATGCCTACGAGCTTTCCTATGTGCCGCGGCCGCTGCCGGACGGCTCTGTTGCTATCTGTCAGGAGCATGTGACAGATAGCTTACAGGCGCTGATGAAAGCCGATTATATGCTGGCGCTGAACAGTGGGCACAACATCCGCCGCTGCATCATCTGCGGACGGTATTTTCTGCTCAAGAGCGGTGCCCATGCTTTGTACTGCGAAGGGGCCTGTCCCCATGCGCCCGGCTACACCTGCCGGCAGTTCGGCACGGTGGAGGTGCAGAAGGAGCTGGCGAAGGACATTCCCAAGGTCAAAGTCAAGGTGACCGCCTTTGCCCGCATCACAAAGGATATGCAGCGGGGTGCGATCTCACAGGAGGACACAAGAAAAGCCAAGGACTATGTGCGGGATCTGCTCTATGACGCTCTACGTGACGCGAATATCTCCGTAGAGGCTTTCGAGCAGCGTATTTCCTCTGAGCGCGTTTACCAGCACTGTGGGATCACCAGAACGGCCAATCCGAGGGGCCGTCCGCCGAAGGAAAAGGCGGGTGAGCAATCATGACCAACGAGCAACTGGTTCGCCAATATTATGACGGCGATGATGCTGTGCTGGAAAAGCTGTACCATAAAAACATCGGTCTGATCCGCGGCATCGCCAAGGAAGCTGCGGCGGAGTTCAACTGCCTGATAATGGAGCAGCATCATCCGAATCAGTGTTCCGCGTATACGAAAACGATTCTGGACGATCTCTGCGGCGAGGGCGCCGTGGAGCTTCTGACACGGATTCAGAGCAGAGAATATGACGAGAGCCGCGCCGCGCTCACCACCTACCTCTACCCGCATTTGAGGGGGCGCATGACCCGCTGGCTGGAGCAGAATATTGGCTGTATGGCGTTGAGCAAGGACGAGATGGCTGCCGTCCGGCAGGCACAGAGGCTGTATCATGTTGCATGGAAGGATACCGGCGAAATTGCGGAGGAGTTGGGCATCTCCGAGGCTCGTGTCAGCCGATATGTTCGCTACAACACCCATTTCCTCGGTGTGCATGACCTTGTCCCGGAGGGCTATGACGGCGATCCCTATGAGCGGCTGATGTCGGGGATGCTCTCCGTTTCGGCGGAGCAAGCCGTGTACCGCAAGGTCTGCATTGAGCTCCTCCGGGAGCTGTTCGACGCCCTGCCGAAGAAGGACAGGGACATTCTCGGCAAGACCTGCGGCGTGTTCGGATACCCGGAAGCAACTTTGAAAGAGATCGGGATGTATCACATGATGAAGGAGTCCGCCGTGGAGAAGGCGAAGAGCCGCGCGGTCGAGAAGCTGAGAGAAGCCTATCCCGGCAGCAGGCTTCAGGTATGGAGGGCTGTTCATCGTATGATGCGGAGGCCGGTCCTGCCGTCGGAGGATAATGTTGGACTACAGGGATAGCTTTTTATATAGCAGAAGGCGGCAATACAGACTTTTGTACACCCTCTTATGATAGCATCTATGCAAGCGTCACAACTGATGCTATACTATGAGAGGAGATATCGTCATGCATTATTCCAAAACAAACAAGGTCTGCGCCACTTGCGCCTATTGGACCGGAAGCCGCAATCTGGTGAATTCCGAAAGTTCCTCGGAACCAACCAGCAATAGCGCCAAGTGCCAAATTCCAAACGGTTCCAATCGGGGCAGTACAAAGTTTTGCAGTTCTTCCTGCTCTAATTGGGCTAAGTGGCCGGTACTGAAGTAAAACGACACGGAGGGACTGCATTATGCTGACGGAAAAAGCCAATGCCATCTGCCTTTTGGAGGTTCTAAAGGAGTATTCCGATGCGGAACACATTTTGCCCATGCGGGAGATCATTGCAAAGATGCAGTCCCTCTACGGTATCAAAATCGACCGCCGCACCGTATACGGGGCTGTTGCGCTTTTGATCGAGCTCGGTTACGACATCTCCCTTTACGAGGATAACGGCGTGGGCTATTACCTCCGTAGTCGAGAGCTGGAGCAGTCGGAAGTTCTTCTGCTGACGGACGCGGTGTACGCCTTTCCCTTTATTCCCCCTCGGCAGACCGAGCAGCTTGTCCAAAAACTGCAAAAGCAGCTCAGTGTCCACCAGCGGAAAAAGTATCGCCATCTGACCGTCGCCCGGCAGGGACATAAGACCGGTAACCGGCAGGTTTTTTGGAATATTGAGCAGTTGGATGAGGCCATTACACGCAAGAAGAAAGTGACCTTGGATTACTTGCACTACGGATATGACAAACGGCAGCATCCTACGGCGACCTACACTCTCAGCCCCTATGAGATGGTGTACACCAACGAACACTATTACCTTATCTGCGTCCCCGACCACGATCCGCACACGCGGTTGTACCGCATTGACCGCATGGCGGATATTCGGATACTGGACGAGCCCCGCAGCGAAAAGTCGGCGCAGAAGCAAGAGGCACAAGATGCCGTTTACGCCTTTGTGGGTGCGCCGGAGCGGGTGGTGCTGCACTGCGACCGCGCCGTGCTGGACGATGTGCTGGACCGCTTTGGTACGGACATACAGATTTTTGAGCGGGACGAGCAGACCTTTACCGCCGTATTGACTACCCCGCCGCGCGGTGTGCGCTTTTGGGCACTGCAATACCTCTCCTTTGTGGAAGTGGCAGAGCCCGCTTGGCTGCGGCAGGAGATCATTGAGAGCATTGGGCAAAACTGGTATAGCACGGGAGAACGCTAATATGGGAAATCTCATTTCCGAAGAAACCCTTCATAAATTGGAAGCTGATACATCGTTCCAACAGCTGTCTCAGAAGATGCAAACGCCGAACATTTTTGAGGTCTTGGGTATTACAAATGCCGAGATCCGCCACAGTAATTTCTTGGCATGGCTTCTTGATCCCAACGGCAATCACGGAATGGGAGATAAGTTTTTGCGGGAGTTTGTCTCAAAGTTAGGGCAAAGAGAAGTGGTCCCCGAAAATGTGACAGTCTGTATTGTGAGGCGTGAGTGGCAGCACATTGACTTGTTGGTTTTATGCCAGAAAGAAAAATACTTGCTGTGTGTCGAAAATAAAGTGTTCTCTGAAGAACACGATAATCAGCTTCGCCGTTATCGGGACATGCTATTAGAAGAATACCCCGGTTACACCATGTCGTTTGCATTTCTATCTCCGGATGGAATTGCTCCGTTATCGGCAGATGACCAGCAATACTGGCAGCCAGTCAGCTATGCAGATATTTTAGACGCAATCGAAAGTGCGAAAGGCGGTAGTGCTCTTTTGCCGGAAGTAAATATGCTGTTGGATCATTATACAGCAGCTGTCAGGAGGCACATCGTGGGGGACGATAACATTAAAAAGCTGTGTCAGGACTTTTATGACAGACACAAAGAAGTGCTCGATACCATTTATGAAAACTGTAAAACCTCGCTCAACCCAATCTGTGAAGTAGCGGAAGATTGGTGTAGAGAAAAAAGCGAACAAGGCGAGTTGATTTTCAGTCCTCAGTGGTCCAATAATACATATACCCGATTTACAACCGAGACCATCCGAAAGTTGTTTCCCCAGCACACTAAACCCATCAGTGGCTGGAAAACAACAGATATGGCATTTTATGAAATCATCAAACGCGAAAACTATTTCAAAATCACGCTCTCATTGTGCAGCGACAATCTAACAGATGAGCAACGTGCGGCTTGTGACCGCGTCAGTCAGGCACTGAATCGTCCCGACAGAAAGGAAGATTGGCGATGGAAACGCATCCGGAATTGGCCGCGTCATACAATCGAGTCCGAGCCAAACAGCGAAAACTATAAAGAAGAAATCTATAGATACTTGAATACAAATTGGCGAGAAATACAAAAATTCGAAAATGATTTGCTCAATAAAACGGAGTAATCGCGCGGAACCCTGTACGGACATTTGTACAGGGTGCTGTGCTATTCTATCAGCAGAACAGAAATCGTACGAATGGTGCCGGGACGCGGCGCAAAGAAAGGATGAGCAACTATGAAATACACTTCTGCACAGGCAAATAAGCTGCTGAAAAAGCTGAATGACGAATATTCCGCCCTACTGGATAAAGAACAGCGCAGCCGGGATTTCCGCGCGGCGATGGGCGAGGACATTGAATCTGTGCGTCCCGCCTATGATTACGCAAAAACACAGGCGCGTCTTGAAGAACTGGAGGGAGCGATCCGCAGACTTAAGCACGCCATCAACCGCTTCAACACGACGCAGGTCGTGGATGGCTTCGGGATTACGATCGACGAGATGCTGGTCTATATTCCGCAGCTGACCAAGCGGAAGAGCAAGCTGCTTGAAATGAAAAGCAGGCTGCCCAAAGAGCGCGTTGAAGAGCAGTACGGCCGGCAGTCGAACATTATCGACTACACCTACACGAACTACGATCTGACGGCTGTGGAGGCGGACTACGAAAAGACCGCTGATGAACTGTCTCGTGCGCAGCTTGCGCTGGATACTGTAAATCAGCGGGATTCCTTTGAATTTTGTGAATGAACTCTTTCCGTCGCATCGAGCAACCTGTCAAAAAGACCGACAGTTTCATTTCCTGTCTGCGTTTAAGGTCATAGACGGGAACCCGTTATTCTTTTTGTTATCTGTTATGTCTGCCCAGGTTTAAGGATGGGGCCACCAACATTGATCTGGCACGGTACTCGACGCGAAAAAACTTTTCGGGAAACTGAAGTACGGTTATAAGTTCCCACACAGAATATGTTCTGCGCAAAGTTACGAGTTACTTTCTAAAATCGCAGAGCACCTTGACAGTTTCTACTTTATGGACTTATCATATTAATAAAATCAGCCCTTTGCAGTAGCGTACAACCTAAAGCCAATTTCTTTAGGAGGGACAGCGAGTCGCTGTCCTGGATTTCAAGGTTATCCGCATCGCATAGCGATGCCCAAATCTGATACGCTCCGGCGAATAGCCAATCACTTCATGATTCTCGATTCGCCTCCGCTTAATCAGACCATTTTGTACTGCAAAGGGCTGATTTTGGGGAGGACGCTACACATGAAAATAGAAGGAAGCTGTGTGACCTTTGAGCCGTGCGATGCGGCTTTTGTGAAGAAGTTCGGACCGTTAGAAGCAGCAAATATGGTTTTGGATTACCATTCTGTCCACCCCAATATGCCATTTCTTTATGATGCCGAGCAGCTGGCCGGTTTCTTTGGCATGAGCTGTGGTGAATTAAACCATATTGTCAATCACATTCAAAAAGAGTATAAAAAGGCATTTCTCCCCAAAAAAGATGGTACTTATCGCAGCCTATACATACCAAGTATCAGACTTCAATTTTGTTTGGGCCCAATCAAGGATAGAATTCTTTCACAGCTCCCTGTTTCAAAATTTGCAACTGCTTATCAAAAAGGAAGCTCTACTCACAAAAATGCAGAGCCACACATTGGGAAAAAGAACCTTCTAAAACTGGATATTACCGATTTTTTCGGAAGCATCTCTTTTGAGCAAGTCCTCTGCGCAGCTTTCAACACCCGCTATGTATCGAAGCAGGTCGGCTTTCTGCTGACTTCTCTGTGCTGCAAAAATGATGCTCTTCCACAAGGCTCACCAACATCTCCTGCGCTCTCCAATATCGTCATGCGTCGTTTTGATGACCAGATCGGCCGCTGGTGTAACCAACGCCAAATCACCTATACTCGCTATTGCGATGATATGACTTTTTCCTCCGACCGTCCGCTTTACGGAGTCTATCAAAAAGTCAAAAAAATGTTGTTTGAGATGGGCTTTGAATTGAATGAAGCAAAAACACATTTCATCAGCAATGCTGACCGGCAGACAGTAACAGGCTTGGTCGTCAATGAAAAGCTCTCCATCCCCAGTAGCTATAAACGAAATCTGCGGCAGGAAATTTACTATACTTTGAAGTTTGGCATAGAGGACAGCATCGTACACGGTAATCGGTTGAATTTTCTCGAAGATGGTCAACCGATTCGCTGCCCTACATATATGACACACCTAATAGGAAGTGTGCAGTATGTCTTGCAAATCGAACCGGAAAATCGTTGGTTTCTAAATGCCAAGCAAAAGCTGCTGGACTATGCTCGTGCATATTTTAGAGCCGAAGGATTAGGGGAAGAATACTATTTGCATCGCAGTCGCTTACGCGAAAAAGATGAATAAATTGCAGGGCGGTGACCTCGGACTTCAGGATCGCATTCAGATTTACAATGCATCATACTCATATTACCAACCGTGTCATGCAGCAGCAGAAATTTTCTCCAGCAAGCCATAATCATGCTATACTTTTCCGGCAGAGTGTGCTATGATTTAGCAGATGTTCGGCCGGTCACGACCGAAATATCTTTTGAAGCGTTGGAAAAGATGCCCTCCCCTTATGATATGGAGGGCTCTGAAAATCTTTCACTAAGGTGACATACCCCTTAGGTTCCATTGCCAACAGGCGTGCGGGTTCGAGTCCCGCCGCCCGCACCAAAAAGGGAAAGACACATACTCATGTGCCTCTCCCTTTTTGGTATGATGAACAGGAGGCGGCTCTATGAAACGAATAGCGTCCATACAGGACATCTCCTGTCTGGGG
>ERZ791569.784-NODE-784-length-15783-cov-2.880532_pt1 | contig 15783 bp, 8 predicted proteins | sample MGYA00509973_ERZ791569 | MGnify/ENA primary metagenome ERZ791569 (study PRJEB30046, sample SAMN00791902) | human gut metagenome | study: EMG produced TPA metagenomics assembly of the A metagenome-wide association study of gut microbiota in type 2...
TACATTCGGATACAATGGCGAATACGAACAATTTATGAAAATTGCCTATTCCTACCGCAATGTATATAATGCCGAAACTGGATTTTTCCACCCTCGCGACAACAAAGGAGACTTTATTTACCCTTTTGACTACCGTTTTTCCGGTGGTATGGGAGCACGTGACTATTATGGAGAAAATAATGGCTGGATCTATCGTTGGGATGTACAGCACAACCCGGCAGATTTGATCGCGCTGATGGGTGGACGCGAGAAATTTATAGATAACCTGAATCAGACTTTTAGAGAACCAATAGGCGAAGCTAAATTTTCTTTCTATTCTCATCTTCCGGATCATACGGGAAACGTAGGGCAATTCTCAATGGCAAACGAACCTTGTCTGCATATTCCCTATCTTTATAATTATGCTGGTCAACCTTGGATGACTCAAAAAAGAATCCGTTCTTTAATGAGGCAATGGTTCCGTAACGACTTGATGGGAGTACCAGGTGATGAAGATGGTGGTGGAATGAGTGCATTTGTCGTATTTTCAGCAATGGGTTTTTATCCAGTCACTCCAGGCTCTCCAACCTATAATATAGGTTCTCCATTATTTAATCATGTAAGGATAGCATTAGGTAATGGGAAAACCTTTGAAATCATAGCTGAAAACTGTTCGGACGAGAACAAATACATTCAGTCTGCAATGCTTAACGGTAAACCATGGAATAAACCGTGGTTCGAACATAAAGATATAATGAAAGGTGGAAAGTTAGAATTAGTAATGGGTAACAAGGCAAACAGGTTATGGGGAGCTGCATTGGAGGCAGCCCCACCTTCTGCCGAACCTCTGGCTTCCACTTCTCACTGATTTAAAAAATAGATATGTTTAACTTTAATAGAATGAATAATGAAGAAAATCACATTGTGGGCTTTAAGTGCCATGACTATGTTGGCCGGATGCTCAGCTAGCGAAGTATCTTCTCTGGTAGAGGAAGCGCAGGCGTCGGATCTTATTTCAGGAGCTGTTTATAAAATATCTCCTTATTCCGATGAAACTAGAAGTATGTTCGTTCGGAACGCTTCTTTTGATGAGGGAACAGAAATTGTGGCTTGGACTGATACAAAAGTGAATGCCCAACGTTGGCGTCTAACCAAAGATCCTACTGGAGTGTATTTTTATTTGACGAACGTATACACGGGTAAGTCTGTACACATACAATCACCTGTTTCCTTGGGTGCACGCTTGCGCCAATATGGGAAAGAAAATGATTATACTTATAAATGGACAATAACCAAAGCGGAGCAAGTCGGACCGGATTGCTATTACATAAGTCCTTCTTCCCTTGCTAGTGGTGAAAGGCTCTATTTGGAAATAGGAGGCGGTGAGGATGGTACAAATATACAGTCCTATATCAAAAGAACCGGTGACCAAGCCGATAAGCAGATATGGAAATTGGAAAGAGTGCAGGAAGCGCCCAATAAATTTACTTCGGTGATGCGTGACGAAATAGTTCGTTCCTGGAAAGCACAATACTATAAAAAGTCGCAAAATAATGCGGGCTATACCTTGAGTGATGCTGAACGGTTGAACAACGCCAGCCACCAATGGCAGGACGCCGAAATGTTTGAAATTGTGTTGGATGCCTACGAAACTACTCAAGATCCTTCATATAAAGAAATGTTTCACCAACTGTACATCAATTTTGTAGACGAGAACCAGAAGAACTGGTTATATAATCCCTTCAATGATGATATTACTTGGATGGTAATTGCTTGTGTACGGGCTTATCTGTTGTTTGGAACACAAGAATATCTTGATGTAGCCAAGGAAAATTTCGATCAAATGTATGCAAGAGCCTTAATGCTGCCCGAAGGTGTACTGCGTTGGTGTGAAAAAGAAGCCGAACGTGATAAAACCAATTCTTGCATTAATTGTCCGGCAATGGTTGCATCTTGTTATCTCGCACAGGCTACGGGAGATGCAACCTATTATGAAAAAGCGAAAAACTTGTATGAAAAACAGTCAATCTATCTTTATGAATCTTCTACTGGTATGGTGTACGACTGTGTAACGCTCACTAGTCTTTCTCCTTGGAAATGGGCTTCAACCTACAATCAGGGAACTTTTCTAGGTGCTTCCCTCATGCTGTATCAACACTATAAAGATGCATTGTACAAAACTAATGCACAGATGACGGCCCGTTATACTATAGAACATTTCAGCGATGATAATGGAATATTGAATGCACCGGACGAACGTTCGGACAATGACCGTCGTGGATTTAAAGGAATATTGATGAGATATCTACGTTCGTACATTAACATAATGAACGATACTCAATATCTTCCGTGGATGGAAGCAAGTGCTCTGCAAGCCTATAATAACCGAAATTCAAAAGGTATCATATGGACAGTGTGGGAAGAAAAGTCTGCCGAAAACTTTGTGTATAAAGCAAGCGATAAGGATGTGCGCTACAGTAATGATCCTTGGGGAACTTCTACAGCGGTATCCATTGCGGTCAATCTTCCGCTTATTCAGAAATAGAGAGTGTAGAACTATTGTAATTAAAGAAAATATGAAAAATACAAGATTAGCGTTTGCATTCATACTTATTCACCTGTGTATCATGACATTTGCACAATCTTCCAAAAAGATAACAGGTCGTGTAGTCGATGAAAAAGGAGAGCTTTTGGTAGGAGTTAATATTATGGAAGTGGGGACACAGAACGGTACATTGACTGGAATCGAAGGAACCTACTCATTAACAGTAAAGAATAGTCGCTCGACACTGAAATTTTCTTATATTGGTTTTGATAGCCAGGAGGTAATTGTTGGTTCTAACACAGTAATAGACGTAACACTGAAAGAATCAAAATCGGAACTTGAAGAAGTGGTAGTAGTGGGTTACGGTAGCCAGCGTCGTATCAGTACTATTGGTTCGCAATCCAATCTGAAACTAGGTGATATTAAGCAGCCTACTGCTAGCTTGAGCACTTCATTGGCAGGACGTCTTGCCGGAGTAGTAGCCGTACAACGTTCAGGTGAACCAGGTAAAGATAATGCCGATATTTGGATACGTGGTATTTCTACGATGGGAAGTTCTTCTCCCTTAGTCTTGGTTGATGGGGTAGAACGTTCTTTTAATAATATAGACCCGGAAGATATTGAATCTTTCACTATTCTGAAAGATGCTTCAGCCACTGCTGTCTACGGAGTACGGGGAGCTAACGGAGTAATCCTAATCAAGACAAAACCTGGTATTGCTGGAAAACCTTCTGTCAGCGTAGACTATTATGAAAGTGTCACACGCCTTACTAAAATTCCAAAATTGGCTGATGGAGCCTCTTACATGGAAGCCGTGAACGAAGCTCGCAGAAATCGTGGATCCGAGCCCATTTACTCTGAAGCTGAGGTTATAAATACTCGTTTGGGAACTGATCCTGTGCTTTATCCTAATGTAGATTGGATGAACGAAGTCTTTGATGATTTTGGACACAACCGCCGTGCCAACATTAACGTAAGAGGTGGTGGACAAAATGTGAACTACTATGCATCAGCAAGCTACTATAACGAAAAAGGGTTGATAAAGACAGATCCAAATGAATCTTATGATTCTAAGATTGGATATACTCGTTATAACTTCACTACTAACCTGAATATTAATGTTACTCCGACTACTAAATTGGATATAGGTGCGTCAGGTTATTTGGGCGAAGGTAGGAAACCTTACGAATCTACTTCTGATATATTCCGCGTAGCTATGACTACTTCACCTGTAGATTATCCAGTCATGTTCTATGTTAACGGAAAGGATTATATCCCTTACAATCAGCCTAATAGTGGATTTAACAACCCCTATGTCGGTGCTACGAAAAGAGGATTTCGAACTGTTACCGATAGTCAAATTTACTCTAATCTCCGTTTAACCCAAGACTTGGGATTTATCACGAAAGGATTGAGTTTGACAGGTATGTTTGCTTTTGATACTTATAATTCACGTACTGTGAAACAAAAGAAGGCAGAATCTACCTATTATTGGGTGGATAAAAATAATCCTTACGACAAATACGGGTTTCCCATTTTGTCGCAAACTTATGAAGGATCAAAGACGTTGGATTTTGCTGTTGAAAGTTCTGGTAACAGAAAATATTACTTAGAAGCATCACTGAATTACTCCCGTACATTTGGAAGACATCGCGTAGGCGGGCTGTTTTTGTTTAATCAGGAAGACAAAGTTATAACAACCGAGGGTATTGATCTGATAGCCGGACTTCCTTACCGTTCCCGTGGTTTTGCCGGACGTGCCACTTATTCATGGGATGATCGCTACTTCGCGGAATTTAATATCGGTATCAACGGCTCCGAAAACTTTGATCCGTCTAACCGTTACGGAGTTTTCCCTGCCTTCGGAGTGGGGTGGGTACTCTCCAATGAGAAATTTTGGAAACCTTTGCAATCCGTTATTTCTTTCTTTAAGGTCCGTTACACCAATGGTATGATTGGTAATCAAGCAACACCTAACCGTTTTTTGTATATGGAAGCACTTCAATACAATAGTAGCTACGGCTATACTTTTGGTACTGACCGACGTAAAGTGGATGGTTATAAGGTGAAAAACGAAGCTGTAAAAGTGACTTGGGAAAAATCACACAAGCAGGACTTAGGTTTTGACCTTAAATTCTTGAATGATGACCTTTCATTGGTTCTTGATTTGTACAAAGAACATCGTACCGGTATTTTTCTTGACCGTGGAGCAGTACCCGGTTTTATCGGAATCACTTCTACCCCTGTTGGTAATCTCGGGATTGTAGATAATAAAGGTATAGAAATTGATCTCGAATATAATAAACAGTTCAATAAGAACTGGGCACTCTCTCTTCGTGGTAACTTTACTTATGCCAAGAATGAAGTGATAGAGAATGATCAGCCTACCCAGCAATATCCGTGGATGGATAAAAGAGGGCACAGTACTTTGTCACGTTGGGGATTGATAGCTGATGGACTTTATACACAAGAAGAAGTTGACCGAATCAACGCATGGGAAGCATTGCCTGCTGTGGAAAAAGAGAATACAGCTCGACCTTTTCCGAAACAATTTGGTACAATCTATGCAGGAGACATCAAATACCGTGATTTGAATGGAGACGGACAAATTGATGTTTATGACGAAACAAAGATAGGACGTGGTGACGTACCTTCTATTGTCTATGGATTTGGTTTTAATCTTCAATATAAAAACTTTGCCATTAGTACCCTTTTTCAGGGAGTAGCGCAAGCAGACAGATGTTTGAATGGACTTGGAATACAGCCTTTCTCCGGTTCGGGTGGTGAAGGTAACCTTTATGCTAATATCAAAGATCGTTGGACGGAGAACAACCCGCGACAGGATGTTTTCTATCCTCGTCTTGCCTATGGTTCGGATAAAAATGAAAATAATTTTAAGACAAGTACTTGGTGGCAAAGAGATGTTAGCTTCTTACGTCTGAAATCCTTGCAGATCACTTGGCATCTCCCAAAAAGATGGACAAACGCTGTCTTATTGAAAGGTGCTTCTATCTATGCGATGGGTACAAATCTGTTTACGATTAGTAAGTTTAAGTTATGGGACCCGGAATTGAATACCAATAATGGTACTTCCTATCCTAATATTTCTACTTATTCCATTGGTATCAACTTTAATTTCTAAGAATATGAAAAGGAAATATATTACTTTATTAAGTTTGTCAATCATGTTGGTGTGTCAGACCTCATGTTCGGATTTTTTTGATCAAATGCCGACAGACCGTTTGACTTATAATGACTTGTTTGAGTCAAAAGCCTCTACAGAGAAGGCTTTAGCTACTGTATATGTCTATCTGCCAGATGAATTTGCCCAACGTTTGGCGGCGGATGGAAGGCATACTACTCCTGGCATATGGACTGCCGGGTGTGATGAGGCTGAATACTATTGGGATTTTGTGCCATCACATTTAGTCAATAACAATACCATTACTCCGAAATCGTCTATAGTTTCATCCTATTGGGAAAAATATTATGCAGGAATTAGTGCTGCAGGACGTTTTATACAGGGTGCTCCCCAATGTAAGGATATGGAACAAAATCTGTTGGCGCAATGGATTGAAGAAGCCCGTGCGTTGCGTGCTATGTATTACTTCTACTTACTACGTATCTATGGACCGATACCAATCTTGTCTGATGATCCAATCAGTATGGATGCTCCTTTAGAAAAAGTACAGTTACCTAGAAACAGCGTAGAGGAATGTGTGGAATATATTGTTTCTGAATTTGATAAAGTATTAGATAGTGGTTGTCTGCCAGAGAAATCGCTTACTTACAATTGTGGAAGAATAGACAACAGCATTGTGATGGCTTTTAAAGCAGAAGTGTTACAATATGCTGCAAGTGACCTATATAACGGAAAAAATTCCTTTGTTGCCCAGCTACGGAATAAAGATGGAAAGAAACTTTTTCCTGAAGACATCTCGGATGAAGCGGTGAAAGCGAAATGGAGAAGGGCTGCTACAGCTTCCAAAGCATTCATTGATAGGTTCGTTCCGGGAAATTATGATTTAACCAAAGTTTATACAAACGGTGTATTAAATGCCTATTTGTCTTGTCGTGATGCTGTGAGAGGAGAAGATTTCACTAATACGGAAATGATATTCTACCGTATTAACACTGATTATTCATTGATGCAATATGACCGTACTCCGAGACATACCGGTGCCGTAGGCAGTGGTTACCGAGCATCTGGCGGATTGGGCGCTTCCCAACAGATGGTGGATGCTTTTTTCATGGCGAATGGTAAATTACCTATTAGTGGATATACAGACAATGGTAAAACGCCTGTTCTCAATCCTAATACAGGTTATGAGGATAGTGGTTTCTCTTCTGAAAGCTATGTAGATGAAACAGGAACCATATTGGCTCCCAATGGAGTACTGAAAGCTTGGGTGGGACGTGAACCTCGTTTTTATGTAAATATAACTTTCTCCGGTCAGAAATGGCTAAATACAGAAGAAGGCGCTTTCTATTCCGACTTTAGTTACGACGGAAATTCGGGATTACATGGTGGAGAATGCCCGCCGACAGGTTATTGTGTAAGGAAGAATGCGCCTTTGGGGGCTTGGAATACGGGGAAACAGATTTGTATTATGTTGCGTTTAGCTCAGGTCTATCTTAATTATGTAGAGGCACTTAATGAATGTGAACCTACCCATGCTGATATTCTGACTTATTTGAATCTGATTCGTGAAAGAGCAGGAATTCCTACTTACGGGTCTAAAGTCGGGCAGTTACCTGTTCCATCTACCCAAAATGAAATGCGGGAGGCAATTAGAGCGGAGAGGAGAGTGGAACTAGCTTTCGAAAGCAGTCGTTATTTTGATGTTCGTCGTTGGGGTATTGCCGAAGAAACAGAGAATATGCCACTTTATGGTATGTATGTGAATGGAAACGGTAATGACTTTTATAAACGTACCTGGTTTGAAAATAGAATATTTGAGAAGAAAATGTATTTTTTCCCAATTCCGCAAGGTGACATTGATATTGATAAAGAACTGGTTCAGAATCCAGGTTGGAGTGCTAATGTTTAACCTTTTAAATGAAAAATAAAATGAGAAAAGTATTGAATCAAATCGGAATGAGTGGATGGGTAATTTTGTTGGGTTGTCTATGTATGGTTTCTTGCATACTGTTTTCAGGATGTTCGGACGATGATGAAAATAACAATCGCGAGCGGTATATCACCCAACTGACTGAAGAACGGAATGTCGTGGATTATCTATTAAAAAACTCTACTTACGGCACAGAACCGGGTACTTATCCTGAAAAGAGTAAAGCGATTCTTGAAACGACCATAGCCGAAATTGATGATTTCGTCAGTCGCCTGAACAACGGGGAAACTACCGACCAGCAAACTGTAGACACCCTTGTCGAAAAAGCGGAAGAAGCCATGAAGAAGTTTAAAGACTCCGTTATCCTCGATGTTTCCGAGGAACAGAGAAATTTGCAGCAACTGAAGAACAAACTCTCCGAATTGCAGAATATACTGGAAACTTCCACCTACGGCACGGAACCGGGCACGTATCCCGAAAGCAGCAAATCTATATTGAACGCTGCCATCCGGGAACTCACGGAACTGATCGACAAAGCATTTTCGGGAAGCATCCCCCTGACGAACGCCTTGGTAGAAGAAGCCATTCAACAGGCGGATGCGGAGATTGACTCGTTCCGCGAGACGCAGATTGAAACCGAAACATTCTACAACTTGGTGGTAGACGGCAACAACGGCGGATATATTGATTTCGGTTATCATAAGGAATTTGCCGACTTCGGTGAAACACAACATACGGCTCTGACCATTGAATTGTGGGTGAAAATCGACGAATATTGCACCAAGCAGCATGAGGATAACAGTACTTATCTGTCAGCGTGCAACGATGAGCCCTGGGGCGGATGGCGCATCTATTCCCGTTTCCATACGGGCGAAAGTGACGACTTGATCCGGGCGTCGATTCCTATTGACGAAGACGGTAAAATCGTACTCGAGGAACCGTATTACAGAGCTCCTTTACTGGGGTATAAGACATGGATGCATTATGCCATCGTATATGCTGAAGACGGAGTGCCGGGCGAAGATCAGGACGAACGTTTTAGAATGTTTTACAATGGCGAGAAGAAGGGAAAATCCATCCGTATCGGACAGAATGAACGCCGCTGGGTATATACAGCTGACTCTTACCATCAGGCTCAAATACCTATGACTGCTTTCTGCCGTCTGAAAGCGGACGGAACCCGTATGGAATATTTTAAAGGTTCTATTAAATATATGCGTATCTGGAAAAAAGCGCGTACTGCGGACGAAATAAAAGCATCAGCGGAAGGAAACTGTACAGTCGATCCTGCTGACCCGAATTTGGTCTGCGCCTGGGATTTCGTAATCTCCGAGACAGATCGGGATATGACAAAAACAGAATTCAAAGACCTGACAGGCAGATATACGGCTGTTCTGAAAGGTGGTGCGGAAAACTTTACCTGGAAACCTATTAATAAATGATAATGAAGAAATATATGAAATGTTTGCTGTTCGCCATGGTATCCATGGCGGCAGCTTCTTGCTCGGACCATGCAACGAAGGAGATGGAGGACGATGCCACTCTCTCCGGTGAAGTCACTTTTTCAGCCACTTTGAACGGTATCGAAACAGGTAATGATCTTTCAAGAACCGTATTGACAGGCGGCACAAAGGTAGAATGGGTGGCAGGCGACCGAATCAGTGTATTATACGGAAATGAAAACAAGGAATATATGACCGCTTCGGGCGGTGAAGCGGTGACCTTCACAGGAAAAGCGGACGAAGTTGCCGAATATTACTCGCTGTATCCATATAACGCAGATGTCGCTCTGAATGGAAAGAATATCACAACCGTGCTCCCGGATATTCAAAAACCGGTAGCGGATGGATTTGATACAGACCTTAGTGTCATGGTATCCCGAACGACTTTGGAGAAGAAATCTTTTATTTTCAGGAATGTATGCGCATTGTTGAGATTTGAGTTGAAAGAAGCTGGGATAAAGTCTGTCACATTGAAAGGTAACAATAATGAAGTACTGGCAGGTAAATTTACTGTCGGGTGGAATGATGGCGATGAATCGTTGGTGCAGAATGTTACTGATGGCAAAAGCACGGTTACGCTTGAGAACAACGGTGCTGTATTGGAAAAAGGAGTATACTATTTTGTAACCCTTCCTGTCACCTTTTCACAAGGTGTGACTTTGATATTAAAAATGAGTAATGGTACGGAGCTGACGAAAAATTTGTCTGATTTCAAGGAAACGACACTCTCTAATCATATCTATGACTTGGGGCAAGTAAAAGTCCTGTGGGAACTATCTATCGAACAGGATGATTGCTACACTGATGTTACAGTGTCCGATGAGGCGGGAAATGTCTTATCTCTTGACGAAGGGTGCTATCGGGTAGGGACTGCGTGCACTGTAAAATATAAAATTGCAGCTGATAAGAAACCTTGTAGTCGAGGAGCATTCGTTGTGGAAGGGGCTGTTTCCGAAGATTTGAAAGTGACAGAGAAAAAAGGCTATTTTTGCTGCTCCTTGACAGGCATTGATTCGGATACTAATTTGAAACTGAAAAATAAGGCTCCTAATGTCCTTGATTTTTATTTTAAAGATAATACCTATTCCGAATATCTGACCGGAGATAAGAATGACTGTTCGGGAATTATTTTCCATGTGGGGGCAGGACAAGGTGACAATATCAGTGACTATGATGGTAAATTGACAGAGATTCATGGATATGTATTTGCTGCCGATCCTTCTGGTATTCAATTCGGCTCTATCAAAGAATGGTGTACGGAGAACTATCGGAAAGAATTGGTTGGCACGCACGAACACCCTGACGATTGGTGTGGTTATGCAAATACTAAAATGATTTTGAATCATGCGAAATTAAAAGGTATCACCTTGTCTGATGATAACTATACACATATCTACCGGGCTACAAACTATACTATCCGGACGGCCCCCGAAGGAACTAGTGGCTGGTATCTGGGTTCTAAAGTGCAGATGGAAGCAGTTGCCGAAGCGCATGACATAGGTATAAAAGAGCGTCTTCAGGAATGTTCCGATGCAGAATTATGGAGAAGGGATAGCCATCATTGGCGACACTTGGGAACAAGCACGGAAAGAAACGTGACCAATAGCAAAGGTTATTACGGAATATACGATATCGAAGATGCATCAGCGGCCCGCAAAGGTTACAAGGACTATGGAGAAGATCCCACCCCTGTATTAACTTTCTAAAGAGAAATTTGATAAAAATGGAAAGATTGAAAACATATAAGATAATAATGGCCGCCATTCTGACGTTTGCTGCGTGTTCGGACTCGAAGTCGGTAGAAGAACTGACTATACTGCCGGATACAGGGGTTGAAATGAACCATTTGGCAGAATGTGAAGCATGGAAAGCAATCCCCGGTGGAGTGACACAATACGTTGATCCGAAAATCGGTAGTGGAGGACATGGTCATGTTTTTGTTGGAGCTAATGTTCCTTTCAGTATGGTGCAACTAGGCCCTACAAGTATACCGACGGACTGGGATTGGTGTTCTGGCTATCATGACTCTGACAATACAGTGATAGGTTTTTCACATACTCATTTGAGCGGAACGGGAGCCGGGGATTTGGGAGACATCACTGTCATGCCGGTGATTGGTGACGTGACATACGCCCGTGGTAAGGCGAGCGACCAGACGTCAGGGCTTTGGTCGTATGCCGACCGTAGTAAGGAAATTACTCATCCGGGTTATTACTCTGTCCCTTTACTCCGTTATAATGTATTGGCAGAGCTTACTGCCACAAAGCGTGTAGGCTTTCATCGCTATACTTTCCCCGATTCACAGGAAGCAGCTATCGTAATTGATTTGGAAAACGGTATCGGTTCAGACCAAGTGCGTGAGGTATCTATGACAGTGGAAGGAACAGATATGGTGGTGGGTTATCGTAGATCAACAGGTTGGGCAAGCGACCAGTATGTCTATTTCGCTGCTCAATTTTCTAAACCTTTCACTAGTTTTGATTTACATGGAAACAGTGGCAGATATGGTCGTGCTTCGTTCTCTACGGAAAAAGGAGAGCAGATTCTTCTGAAAATAGCTTTATCTTCGGTATCAGTGGAAGGAGCAAAGAAAAATTTGTTGGCGGAACTTGCGGAATGGGACTTTGACAAGACTGTGGCAGCTGCTAATCTTGCATGGAATGAGGAGCTTGGTAAAGTACGTATTCATACGGCAAGCAAAAGTTATCTACGGATATTTTATACAGCTTTGTATCATACGATGGTAGCTCCTTCCATTTACAGTGATGTTAATTCTTCAAATACTGCATATACCACATTTTCACTATGGGATACATATCGTGCGGCAATGCCATTGATGACTATTCTTCATCCTGACAGAATGCCGGATATTATCAATTCCATGCTGGATATTTATGATAAGCAAGGACGTCTACCCGTGTGGCACTTATGGGGGAATGAGACGGACTGTATGGTAGGGAATCCTGCTATACCTGTAGTGGCAGATGCCATTGTAAAGGGATTTAAAGACATTGATATGGAACGTGCTTTCACTGCTATAAAGATGACGGCAAATCATGATGGACGTGGTGGTTCGCTTAGAAAGCAGTATGGCTATATTCCTTGTGATTTATTTCAAGAAGCTATTGCCTACGATATGGAATATGCCATAGCGGATGCTGCTGTCGCTGCTGCAGCCAATCATTTGGGAAAGGATGATGACTATCGTCTTTTCACCGAACGTTCTCATTCGTACCGTAATTATTTTGATGAATCAACTGGATTTGTCCGTGGAAAAGACAGTAATGGAAATTGGCGGACACCTTTTGATCCATTCGCATCCCAACACAGAGCGGATGATTATTGTGAGGGGAATGCTTGGCAATATACGTGGTTAGTTCCCCATGACATAAGTGGACTGTCAGAATGTTTTGGAGGTCGTGATAAATGCATTGAAAAACTGGATTCATTGTTTGTGTTAAGCGAAATAGTGGGAGCGGGCGCATTCGCGCTTGTCCACCATCAACGTATCCATCAGATAATACTTATAAAAAGAAATCGCATTGCTACCTATAGGACTGACGAAACGCTGCTGAAGCAGACGGATCTCGTCATCATAGATGTTGATATCTGCAAAGACGTCCTTCAATACAGTGCCGAGCATATCTCCTGTAGAGAAGAATTCTTCGATACCATTGGAGTTTTTTCCTTTGATAATCGTTTTCTTACTTTCGGGATTTTTGCGGAAGATGGTTTGTGAAGCCGTTTCTTGTACAGAGATCGGGAGAATCAATTTATTGGTAGTTTCCGACACTTCTACCTGATCTCTAAGGAAAGAATATTTTTTGTAGATACCCTTCTCTAGTTTTTCCGGAGTAAGGTCATTGATAGACATTTTCATCTTTTCGTACTTATCGTACTGATAATATTCGTTCACTTCGAGGGCTTGCGCCTTCTTATGTTCGATTACTTTCTTCATGAACTCCACTGCCGGATTGTTCTTGCGCGAATATTTCTCTTTCTTAGGCTTTACAACGACTTCATTCAGAATCACGTTATCCGGAGCCAACTGAACATTGACCGTCTGATTGCCATAGCTCACTTTTACTGTCTTACTGATATAGCCCACTGCGGAAAATACAAGTGTCCCCCCGTTTCTACGGGCTTCGAGACTGTATTCTCCGTCAATATTGGTGATCGTACCCATATCCTTTTTTTCTTGGTAGTAAACAGATATATACATCAATGGCTCATGAGTCACCGAATCTGTAACTACTCCCTTTATCTGCTGCGCAAAAGCGTTTGAGGCCGCCAATATGAGTAAGATCAGTATAAGTATTTTGCTATATCGTTGTTTCATAAACGTTCTTAGTAGGGCTGCAAAGTTAACAAATAACTCTGAGGATGGTTGAATATATAACTTTTTTTACCCATCATTGTTGGTTATTTACTCGTAAGGATCTGTACGATACGCTCCGCTGTGCGCCCATCCCAACGTTCGGGAAGCTCGCCTCTTTTCCATTCGCCTTTCATTAATGTGTCCATTGCTTTGGCGAGAAGAACAGGATCTTCACCGACAAGTTCGTTTGTTCCCATCCGCCATGTTTCCGGATGTTCGGCGTATGTATTGAGTGTAATACATGGAATGCCTAAGAATGTCGCTTCTTCGGCTACATTGCCTGAATCCGTTATGATTCCTTTTGCCTTGTTTATCAGATAACCGAAAAACAGATAATTCTGAGGAGGCATGATATGCAGGTTCGGTGCTTCGATTCCTAATTCTTTAATGGCATTGCGTACATACGTGTGCATTGGAGCTACGATAGGCATACCGGCAGACTTTTCGATTAATGTTTGCAAAAGTTGTCGGAGATTCTCCTTATTATTGAGCAGTACACGCCGATTCAGGGTAAGTAGGAGATAATTACCTTCTTGCAGTCCCAATACGGAAAACCATATCGGCTTGAGTAACCGGTTTCTATTATATCGGATAGTATCTATGAGGATATTACCTACATAATATACGTTTTCGTTTTCTGTTCCCGTCTGGTTCAGATTACGGTTGGCAACCATACCGGCAGTGAACAGATAGTCGGATAGCCCGTCTGTGATCATACGGTTTACTTCTTTCGGCATTTTCATGTCGAAGGAACGGGTTCCCGCCACCAGATGCGCCACTTTGATTCCTTGTTTTTTAGCGACGATGGCACAACTCATCGTTGCTGTCAGATCATCCACTACAAGGACTACATGAGCAGGATTTTCGGTTAGTTCCTGTTCAAAAGCTATCATGATTCCGGCTGTCAAGCTCGTAGGATTGCTACTTTCCACTCCCAGATAAACATCGGGAGCTTTCATGTCGAGGTCCGAAAAGAGAGAAGCATCCAGACTTGTATCCTCTTTCTTGCCTGTATATACCAATCGGTACGAGATACTTTTACCCAGCGCCCGTGCGGCTTCAATAGCGCGTGTAATGGGGGCTATCTTCATGAAATTGGGGCGTGCCCCGGCAACAATTGTTATTTTCATACTGTTTCTATCTTATTCGGTTTAATTCGTGAAGCAAAAGTACATTTTCTTACGGAATTTATTCGTTACTTTGCATACAAAATAACAAATATATGCCCACATTCGTTCAAATTCTTGATTTTATAGGCACATTTGCCTTTGCCATCAGTGGTATCCGGCTTGCGTCGGCTAAGCGTTTCGACTGGTTTGGAGCCTATGTTGTAGGTCTTGCTACTGCGATCGGTGGTGGTACTATCCGTGATGTTCTGCTTGATGTTACTCCCGGCTGGATGACAAATCCTATTTATCTGATATGTACGGGACTTGCTTTGCTGTGGGTTATTTGTTTCGGCCGTTGGCTGATCCGGCTCAATAATACCTTCTTCATTTTTGATACTATCGGGCTCGCTTTGTTCACTGTGGTAGGTGTGGGAAAAAGTATCGCTTTGGGATACCCTTTTTGGGTAGCTATCATTATGGGTAGTATAACGGGAGCAGCCGGTGGGGTGATTCGTGATGTGTTTATCAATGAGATCCCCCTCATCTTCCGAAAAGAAATTTATGCGATGGCCTGTGTGGTAGGAGGCATTGCCTATTGGATTTGTGACCTAGTAGGGATCGAATCATACGGTTGTCAGCTGATAGGCGGATTAGTAGTCTTTCTAACCCGCATCTTAGCTGTGAAATATCATATTTGCCTGCCTATATTAAAAGGGGGAGAAGAGGGGGAAGACTAGGCTAATCTTCCATCTCCAGTTCGCCTTGGAAACTGATAGACTGACGGTTCTGCATATTCACATTGATGCTTGCCTCACCATTCGTATATACTTTGGCTCTGAATTCATATCTGTCTTCCGGATTCCGGGCAACGAATTCGATAACGGCATTTCCTTTTTTATCCATTTTCATATCATATTCTTTAAGGGGAGCTCTGAAATTGAGTCCGTCACCTCCACCATACGGGATACTGTAGGCCCGTCCGAAATAAGGCAAGTAGGAGATAACCGAGTCATTTCTGATTTCCAATGAGTAGGGAGATGTCAAGGGAATGGAGCGCCCGCGCATCGGCATGGCGGTCCTGACATCTATCTTGTAATTCTCAGAAGCGATGAGCTTCTTGACAGCTTCTTTTTTCTGCTCTTTCTTCTCTTGTTTACTTTGAGCGGAAAGGGTAGGGAGTCCCACTAGCAAGGCTAGC
>ERZ791569.802-NODE-802-length-15462-cov-2.825469_pt1 | contig 15462 bp, 10 predicted proteins | sample MGYA00509973_ERZ791569 | MGnify/ENA primary metagenome ERZ791569 (study PRJEB30046, sample SAMN00791902) | human gut metagenome | study: EMG produced TPA metagenomics assembly of the A metagenome-wide association study of gut microbiota in type 2...
ACCCGTTGTTCAAAACATTACATATGATTCCCTGGGGTGAGGATGCAATAATAACGCCCCACTTTACGTTAAGAAAAGTACAAGCGGATGTAAACAATGTATTTATGTGTCCATGTGGCAATCTATCTGCTGAAAACACGGTGATACCTGACAGTAACCGGGGGATCGGCACGGCAACACATTGGGACATTATCTATTTTGATGCTTTTGCACCCGAGAAACAACCGGAGATGTGGAATCAGGAAATCTTCAACCGACTGTATGCCCGCATGACCGGAGGCGGTGTTTTGACAACCTATTGTGCGAAAGGTGTCGTCAGACGTATGATGAAAGAAGCCGGATATTCTGTCGAAAGAATACCCGGCCCCCCAGGAAAACGCGAAATGCTTCGCGCTATTAAATTATAAAAGAGCTTCTATTTTAGATACGAATGTAGTTTTAGGAGCAGCACCTACCTGTTTATCTACTACCTTGCCGTCTTTGAAGAAAAGAACGGTCGGAATATTACGGATGCCAAATTGTGCAACCACGTCGTTGTTGTTGTCTACATCCATTTTGCCGATAGTAACACGGCCTTCATATTCGGTAGCCAGTTCATCGATGATCGGACCAACCATGCGGCAAGGACCACACCAGGAAGCACAGAAATCCAATACGACAATTTTTCCACGGAAGTCCTTTAAACTTACACTCTTTCCATTGCTGTCAATGAACGTAAAACCAGGACATTCTGCACCGATAATCTGGTGGGAGAGGACTTCTACTTTGTTGATCAACCATTTGGCAGACAAAGAATTCCTATCTTGTTCCGGTATCATGTCCAATAACATTTTGTTGGATGAGTAATCATTTACATCTGCCAGATAAGCCAATGCGGACGCCATGGCAGGTGTCAGCTTCTCTTTGGCGGAAGTCGAGATTGTTGCTTTATCCGGATCTCTTTCTGTAGGCATATAGTTTTGTAAAGTCAGAAATGAATCGATGCCGGTGAATGAGAGCGAACTTTGTTCGGGGTTCTTTTCATCAAAAAAACCATTAATGCTTACAGGAACGTTTTCGAAGTATATGTTTTGTTCCGTATTTCCAATATATAATGTGTATACATCAGGTGAAATTTCTTTTTTTTCAGTTTCGAATACTCCATTCTGGTTTATAGAACAATCTAGAATAAGGTTTCCATTCAGGTCCTTTACTTGTAAAGTGGTCGGTTTGAGCAGTCTTAACTTTCCCTTGAATTGCAGTCCATTGTCGCTCCATAGAGGAGTGGTACTGTATAAGAGCAATAATATCAGTGAGAGTCTTATTAATTTCATGATTTGGAGTTTATAATCTATAGTGAATTTTAAATCTCTTCGTTTTTATTTTATCTATCCTGTAATAATGAAATGACTAATTTGATTGTTATGGAGTTTTTTACCAATCTGTCTCTCCAAGGAACATCATTGCCATTTCCAGCTTCTCCTTCATCAGTTTTCGGGTAGTTCTGGATAAGGTTTAATATCCCAATCTTCCGGCCCTTTGGCGATAGCCTCCAAATCAATATTATATTTTTTTAAATAGTTTATCACAAAATCGAACTTAGTACTTAGAAATGGATAGGTTGCTGAAGGAAACATTGCTTCCCGTTCTTCTTTGGTATGACGCATAGCTATTTGCAGATAGCCGATAAATGTTTCTTTAGGTGTTGGAGGATTATCAGAATCTGGTTTATAGTATTTTCCTGATGATGAATTTATATCACCGGGATAACCTCTTTTCAGATAGTAGTTAGCATCAGCTTTGCTTTCAATATCTTCATTTCTGATAAGTGGAGTTGAATGGTCGAATCCGGCATCAAACTCTTCTTCTGGTATGATGATATTTCCTCTTGTAATAGCTGTACGTATGATTTCATCAATGATTTTAAAACGACGTATTGTATAACTATCTTGATTACCGGCGATGGGGCTTAGCCATTCAGTAAAGGGATCTCTAGGATTCATAATCATACCAGACATAAAATCACTACAATGAAATGCATCTCCCCAAAAGCAAGTTACCCAACAATCGGTTTGATTTTCATCATGCTCTTTTAACGCTACATGAAATTCTAATACTGATATAGAAGTAAACACAGAATAATTGTATACAAAATACCAATACATAGGAAATACTCTATCAGTCACTTCCCGATTGAGATAAGGAAATACATGGCTTTTCATAAAGGTGATATAAAATGCACCCATTTCGTCATTGAGGCAATTTTCGAATATTTTTGATGAATTACTAAGTCCGCCATTGGTCCAGCTTTTATTGAGGTCTTTTTCTGCTATATTTTTATATATCAGCTTTACTCCGAAATTTTTATAGATTTCCAAAGCATCATTGTCCCACGGGTTATCTCCTTGAGGAAATTCAAATCCTCCGGCAAGTGCTAGCGGATCTGGTGTCGGCTCAATTATATCTTCATTGTAACAGGAAGAGAATGTGAGACAGAATAGTAATATCCATACATTATATATTGGCTTCATAATTCTCTGTTGTTTAAATTTGGTGATCATTGTTTTTTTATTTATAGTTTAGTCTATAACAGGAACTCCGGTTCGTTGAGGTCCGAATGAATTTTGTTCTAGTAATAAGTTTCTTTGCAAAACTTCTTGAGGGATAGGCAGCACATACGAAAGATCATTCTTTGTGAGTGTATACACTTTTCCTTCCCATTTATGTTGTATGGGAAGCATACCATAGCGGCGTAAGTCGAACCAGCGTTGCCCTTCATAGCAAAGTTCTTTTCTACGTTCTTCACGTATTTTAGTGATAAGAGCTTCTCCGGTTAGTCCAGAAAAGGAGGGGGCATTTCCTTCGACGTATCGTTTTTCCAATAATGTATGCATTGCGGTTATGGCATCTCCTTCAGCTTTATTCATGGCAGCAGCTTCTGCATAGTTCAGATAAGCTTCTGCTATTCGAAAAGAGAGGGCAAAATAGTCACTAGTTCCTGAAGCGGGAACAGAACGGAGTGTTTTGTATTTGCCATAAGGGAGATAAGTATCATAAAAAGTACTGTTTTCCGGTTCCCATTCGTTGTACTGTATTTCTCTAGTAATGTAACGATCTTTACGTAAATCACCTTCTTGGAAACTCTTGATTAATTCGTCTGCGGCTTTAAACATTTTTCTGTTCTCTTCTTTATCGGAATTATCGTCTTTTTTTTCGATATAACCTTCATATTCATCTGTTAGGTCTCTTATGGTTCCATAACTCCAGATAACTTCCGGTGAGTCGTATGTATTGAATGTATAATAAGGTTCTTTCATACCTGCTTCCGGTATAGGGATGGTATTCAGGTCGCGTAAGGAGAAGTTCCAATCTTTGATAACTTTCTCCGCATACGTTTTTGCTTCTGCCCAATTTTCCATATATAGAGCTACACGTGACTTTAATAGTTGCACCATAGGTAGGCTGACGAGGTAGTTCGGCTCATATTGTTGAGTAGTGGAGAGAGTTAGGAATAAGCGTTCCGCTTCGTTTAGGTCGGTAACAATCTGTTGATAGACTTCTTCTACCGTGTTCCGTTTCATCAATATATCGCCTTCATCCCTCATTTTACTATCCAGCTTGAGTGGAACTCCCAATGATTCTTTGTTATAATTATAAGGAAGTCCGTACTGATTGACCAACATATAATAATAAAAAGCCCTTAGCGCATAGGATTGTGCTTTGATATAATTTTTTTCAATTTCTGTGCCAGACACTTCATCGATATAGTCAAGTGCGGCATTGGCTCCTAAAATATATTCATATAGGTTTTCCCATGTATTGACCGTTTGGTATCCCAACTTCTCTCGTATTTCGAACATATTGGGTTGCCAGCTATACAAAATTTCAAAAACTTCCATTTTTGCTTGGTCATTTTCTGTGAATCCGTAACTTCTACCTGATTCTGCTCGATATCATCTGTAAGTATTTCCAAATAGTTAAGAAATTTTGTGTCTTGTTGCCGGGGGTAAGCTTCTCCGATAAGCATCTCTTGTAATGCATTAGCGTCTTTGGGGATGTATTGGCTCTGTGATTTGGGCTCTAAAAAATCTCCACAAGCGGCGAGACTGATAAGTGTAATTGTATAGATTAAATATTTAATTTTCATATCACTCTTTGTTTATTGTTTAAAATCCGATATTAAGTCCCAGTGAGAAAGAGCGTGGCATGATGCTGTTTTCCAATTCCGGGTCAAAGCCGTTGAAACGTTTGCTGGCTATTACAAATATATTGTCCATATTGAAATTGACAGACAGATTTTTAGCATGTATCTTGTCACACCATTCTTGTTTCATTTGCCAGGATAATCCGATGTTTCGGCAGCGTAAGAATGAGGCATTTACTACCATAGCATCTGATTTTTCCCACATTGGAATGGGGGATTCTCCGGAATCTGTATTAGGCAAAGTCCAAGCTATCCCTCTCGGCCATGTGGGTAGTCCGGGAATATTTGTATGGGCTTCGTCTCCTGGTTTCTGCCAACGATTCAGTAAATCGCGGTTTATGTTGCTGATTGGACTGGGCATCATGTCATGGAATCCTTTAAAATCACCGTAAGGTGACGGTAAACGTTTATGACTACCTAATAAAAGAGAAAAACTGGTGTTCAGTGACAAAGATTTGTAACGGAAACTTAAACCGAGACCTCCGGTGAAGTAAGGCTCTTTTTCTCCGGAATATACAAGATAAGTAGTTGGGTCGATACTTTTACTCTTTTCTTCTTCCGGGACTTCAACATAGTTGAATGTCGGTTTACCGTTAGTTCCATCAAGACCAGCAAAAGAATATGACCAGAATGCGCTCAACGGATAACCTTCTTTTAAGATTTGGGTACCACCTCCATTCAGATACATTGTTGTGTTTCTGTCAATCGTGGTTTCTCCGCCTTTATTCCAGTTTTTAGAGGCATTCAGGTTGACGTTCAGAGTGAAATCACGCTTTTGGATAGGCGTGAATGATAATGTGTATTCAATTCCTCGATTGTAAATGATTCCACCGTTCCGTTTCATCTGATTAATTCCGTATTCGAATGGCAAATCAACATTGATTACTGCATTGGAACGTCGGGTGTAATATTCCAGATTCATATAAAACATACGGAATAGCTCCAGGTCCACACCAAAATTCCAGTTCTTGGTGCGTTCCCACGAGAGATACGGATTGGGGATCTGGCTGATAGTAGAGAAGTAACGGTTATATCCGGCTTGTACTCCACTTTGATTTAAGATTAATTCAGGACTTTCGCGTGTTAAAGCATTTCCCTGAATACCGAATGTTCCTCTGAGATTAAGTGTAGTGATCCATGGCAGATACTTTTGGAAGAAAGCTTCTTCCGATGCTCTCCAAGAAAAACCGAATGAATAAGTAGGGTCAATGCGATGATTGATATCCTGTCCGAAAACATTGGAAGCATCATTTCGCACGTTGGCGTTCACTACATAGCGGTTCTTGAATGAATATGCAAAAGTGGCAAAAAACGAAAGGAAGTTGTTAGTGTTGTTTGTTCTTTTCCAACCTCTGTCATAGATCTCTTTTAATATTCCCCAGCCTGTCGGACTTCCTCCTGGTGATACTACTTCACTAGGTATGGTAGGCGCTACGATACGTTCACCTCTGTCCGGGACGTATCCCCAAACGGTATTGGCAGTGCCTTTGGCTGTAGATGAACGTAGTTCCATACCCAATAATGCGTTTAATCGGTTATCAGCGTTGAATGCTTTACTGAATTGCAATTTGTTTTGAATATTGTAGGAATACTGGTTATTATCGTTTGTATACAATTTACCTCCGAATGGAAGTTGTGCAGCCTTAAATTCGGGGCTGGTGGGAGTCACGGAATTAAAATCGTATCCGCGATATTCGTTGGCTATGTAGTATGTGCGTTCGGTAGCCCAGCTTTCATTGGTACTGTTGTTATTTGAATAACCTCCGGTAAATTGATAAGTTAACCAGTCTAGAATGTGCCAGTTAACATCTAAAGCAGCGGACATGAAGTTTGAACGCGCTTTTGATCCACTGTTATCTCGTTCATTGATAAAATTGTATGAAAGAGTTTCTTTATTACCAGTTTTATAGCCGTATCCGTTCTCTTGCATATAGTAGGCGTCCGGATCGATGGCACGGTTTGTATTAGTGGCATACCCCATAGGATTGACATTGTCAAAGAAACCATTGGTGGTAGAAACGCTACCATTTAATGTCAGGCTGATAGTAAGTTTTTCTATAGGGCGTAGCATGAGGGCAATACGTCCGGTCATACGTTCGTTATCATTCCCTATCTCTTGCCCTTCGCTGTTGTTATAACCCATGGATGCTGAATAGCTGAACTTGTTTGTTCCGCCAGAAACACTAATATTGTGAGTATGGCTGAACGAGCGGCGTGTCAAGCGTTTGAACCAGTCAGTATTACGGGTTTCCATGGCGTTATACAGTGTTCTGTATTCGATGTCTGAAATATCATGTTCTTGTAGCATACGTAACAAACCTTCATAAGTGTTAGGATCTTTGTAAGGTGTTGTTGCATAGGAAATTCCAGCGTCGAATGCTTCTTGTGAAAAACGAATACGTTCTTGGGAGTTCATAAAGTTGAACATTCCATAATTAGGACGTTGACCGATGTTGAAGTTGGCAGAGTAGTTCACAGTCAACCTGTCAGTGGTGTTTTTTTTAGTTGTGATTTCGATTACACCGTTAGATGCTTTTGAACCATAGATAGCAGTGGCGGAAGCATCTTTCAAGATGGTGATGTTTTCGATGTCGGCAGGGTTCAGCCATGAAATTTGGTTACCGATGATGTCCTTTAAGTTTTTAGTCATCAATTCGCCGTTATCCAGTGTTACTTGGAAATCTTCTTGAATAATACCATCTACTACCCACAATGGATCACGGTTTCCTTGCAGTGTGCTGGTTCCTCGAATTTGGATCTTGGGAGCAGTACCTACACGACTGCTTGAGTTGCTGACTACCATACCTGCTACGCGTCCTTGTAGCATTTGGTCGATAGTAGTGTAAGAAGGCATTATAATATCTTTCGCTTTGATCGTAGTTATAGAGCCTACGAGGTCGCGGCGTTGAATGTTCTGATATCCGGTTACTACAACTTCATCAATTTCTGTACTGGAACCATTCAGGGTGACATTAATTGTTTTCTTACCCGTATATTTTATCGTTTTCTTTTCCATTCCGATAAAAGAATAAGTAAGGATCAATCCTTCTTGTGCCGGAATATTGAAAGTGTAATGTCCGTCCAGACCGGCAATGGCTCCATGTTTGGATCCCCGGATCGTAACAGTGGCGCCGGGAAGTGCCTCACCGCTGGTGTCGCGAATCCAACCGCTGATGGTCACTTTTTGGCTTTGCCTTTTCTTTATCACGATTGCACTACCGGAAATGTCATAAGTTAAATTAGTACCTTCCAGACATTCATCCAGAATTTCAATGATAGTTTTATCTTTAGCTTTGACGGTGATATCAGTTACATTAGCAATATCTTCCGTTGCATACATAAAGATAAATTTTGTGCGATTCTGTAGATACCAGAGTGCTGATTCCAAAGTTTCTCCTTTTAAGTCAATAGAGATTCTTTGATTGTCTTGCGCTTGAATCATAAGTGAAGAAAGGGAGAATATCCATAAAAGGCAGAATTTTATAAAATCTCTGCTTACATAAGATACCACCCGTGACAGGGATTGCGTTCGTTTTTTCATAATGCGTTAGTTATATTATGTATTATTACTGTTTGTAGGAAATGTGCAGGATGCCTTCCCGTTGTTTGATATTGACCAGATTTAACTCTGTTATCATATCGATAATCGGATTCATGTTTTCATAACGATTAAGGGATGCCCCGATTTGTACTTGTTTGGCAGTTTCGTCTTCGAAAGAATATTGAAACCCATACCATTTGGAAAGATATGACATCACATTCTTAAGGGGAACATTTAAAAAAATAAATGATCCGGACTCCCAAGATGTATACAGCTCTGTGTTTACATTAGTGACGTTGTTGGTATGAGTCTTTTTATTATAAGTATAATGTTGGTCGGGGACTAATTCGAAAGTTTCATTTTCACTACTGATTTTTACATTTCCGCTGATTAACGTAGTGCTTTCCATATCTTCATCTGCGTAGGCTCTTACATTAAATGAAGTTCCTGTTACTTGAATAGATGTATGCGCGGTTTGCACAATAAACGGATGTTTCTTATCTGGGGCAACATCAAAATAAGCTTCTCCCTCAATTTGTACAATACGTTCCTTATTACTGAAACAGACGGGGTAAGTTAATTGACTTTCTGCATTCAAATGTACTTTGGTTCCGTCCGAAAGAACAATGTGATATTCCATACCATGTAGCGTACGAAGCGTGTTTTTGATTTCTTTCACTTGGGGCTTATTGGCAGGAGTCTGATAATTAATTCCTTGGGAGTCGATGATGAATACTTCGGTTGCACCTTCCGGGAGAACATTATTAAAAAGATTGAAGGTATTTCCATTACTTAAAGTTAATTCTCCTCCATGGGTTCCCGGAGTAATTTCTCCGATCGGTTCTCCGGCTATCCAATTATATATAAGGTAGGAAACCGGTATTACCAGAAGCAAAATCAGAGCTGCATATTTCAGACTCTTTCTCCATGAAAGACGACCGAATGGTTTTTCTCCTCCCAGTAGGGGGTAGATTTTCTTCCATGCTTTTTGTGAAGAGAAACTTTTTATTAACTGGGTGTTTTTTTCATATGTTTCCTCATTCAATATTCGGTTGGCCAGCTTTTGATTTTCCGGTTTTGCACTAATCCATTCACGGTAGGCTTTTTCTTCCTCCGGGATAGCCGAATGGGTGAATAAAGAAGCAAGATTTTTTGCAATTTTAAATTTTTCTTTGAATGAATTCATCGTTTTTTCGATTTGTTATATAAGTAAAACAATCCAATCGAAAAAACGGGGTAATCAAAAAGTTACTTTATTTGCATAAAAATAGTAATAAGGTGTAGCTTATGCCTTTAAGGTTTTCACGAAGTTTGCGATAGGCGATTTTTTTTAACGTATGGACAGTGCCTTCGGAAATTTGCAATTTGTCAGCAATCTCATGGTTTTTTAACCCTTTCATTGAGTATAAGATGATATTCCGCATTTGAGTAGGCAATTCTTCTACCGCTTTGCGAACTATGCGGAACGTTTCCTGTTCAATGATGGTAGCTTCGAAACCATTATCAAACTCTTCTTGGCCGGAAAAAATAGGGATGTCTAATTGTTCGTGTTTGAGATGATTCAAACATTTGTTTCGGGTAACGGTATAAAGAAAGCTTTTTACTTTCAGAATGTCATTGAAATCTTCTTTTCGTTCCCAATAAGCTAATAATACATCTTGTGCAATATCTTTGCAAACTTCTTTGTCTTCGATGTAATGGTTGGAGAAAACACAAAGAATAGGGTAGTAGTCATCAAATAGCTTTTTGAAAGCCTGTTTGTTGCCACGTTTTATGTCTGCAATTATATTTTCTATATGTATGTTCACTTTTAGGGTGGAGTGATTGGTGTAGGAACCCTCTTAACCAATCTTGCTTATTTTCTTCAGCTTTTCTTCTTCGATGATTTTGATCTTTCTTCCGTCGATTGTAATCAGCCGTTCCGTAGCGAATTGCGACAGTGTGCGGATGGCATTCGAAGTAGTCATATTTGATAGATTTGCCAGATCCTCGCGTGAAAGATAAATGCTCAAAGTAGAGCCATCTTCTTCCAGTCCATAACTCTCTTTCAAGAAGATCAGAGATTCGGCCAAACGTCCTCGAATGTGTTTTTGTGTCAGGCTGACGGTTCGTTCGTCAGAAATGCCGAGATCAATGGAAAGCTGGCGGATAAAGAACATGGCCAGGTCATTGTTCTGGGCAACTAAAGTCATGATGGCACTCATGGGAATCAAGCAAACAACAGAAGGTTCGAAAGCTGCTGCGGCAGTAACAAAATCCTCTTTGGCAAAATAAGCACGATATGCAAAATATTCGTGTGGCTTAATCATACGAATAATCTGACTTCTACCTCCTACACCATCTTTGAAGATTTTGACTTTACCATTGATAAGACACATTAGATGCGATGGCGTTTCTCCTTCACAGTAAATGGTTTCATTTTTTTTGTAGGTTTGAATCGTATAATTATTCATCAGAAACTCCTTTTGTTCATTGTTTAGAGGAGCTAACATATCGGATAACGGTTCCGAAATATCGATGTCTGACATATTCATTTTTACCATGAGTGCTACAAAACTGTGTTATACAGCACAAAAGTAGAAATAAAAAATGAAAAAATGAACGAATCTATAAAAAGATTGCACAAAAGTGAGAGCTTTCGTGCAATCTTACGGACGTTTTATTTGGTAAATAACAGTTCCCTGTATTTAGGCAATGGCCATATTTCATCATCCACTTCCATCTCCAAGTGGTCGATGTGGTCGCGAATCTGGTCAAGATACGGGCGTACCTTTTCTTCGTATGCAAAGGCTCTATCTTTGTAGTTGTCCATGTGGTTGGCAACTTTTCGTGCCTCAGTCATTTCGCGAACCAATACTTTAATGGAAGTCACCCGGTGCGAAATCTCACGGATCAGTTCTTTGCGGTCGGCACTCAGTACTTCGTATTCTTCAGCCGGGAATATTTCTTTCAGTCCGCGAAGGTTTTCAAGCAAACGGTTCTGATAGGCAACCGCAGTCGGTACGATGTGGTTGATGGCAAGGTCACCCAATACGCGGCCTTCAATCTGAACCTTCATGGTATATTTTTCCAGTTCCACCTCCAGACGGCTGTTCAATTCGGTTTCGTTAAAGATACGTTCGCCGATAAGCACCGATTTAGACTGATTGTCGACGTAATGCATCAATGCTTCCGGAACGTGGCAAATATTGGTCAGTCCGCGTCGCGCAGCTTCCTGTTTCCATTCTTCGGAGTAACCGTCGCCTTCGAAACGGATTGGTTCGGAAGCGATGATTGTTTCTTTCAGCAACCGGAAGATGGCTTCGTCTTTTCCTACTCCTTCTTCCATCAGTTTCTCTACCGATGCACGGAATTCGTTCAATTGATTTGCCATGGCAGCGTTGATAGCTATCATTGCGGCAGCGCAGTTGGAAGAAGAACCTGCGGCGCGGAATTCGAAACGGTTTCCGGTGAAAGCGAAAGGAGAAGTACGGTTGCGGTCGGTTGTATCGAGCAAAATCTCAGGAATACGTCCGATACCCAGTTTCAGTGTAGTCTTTTCTTCCGGTGTCATTTTATCGTTTCCTACTTGGCGGACAATTTCGTCGAGAGTGGCGGAGAGTTGCGAACCCAAAAAGCAGGACAGGATGGCGGGAGGAGCTTCGTTGGCCCCCAGACGGTGGCTGTTGCTGGCACTCATGATGGAGGCGCGCAGCAGGTTCTGGTTCTTATAGACCATCATCAATACGTTGACGAGGAAAGTCAGGAATAACATATTCCCTTTCGGATTCTTTCCCGGAGCAAACAGGTTGATACCTGTGTCGGTGCAAAGAGACCAGTTGTTATGCTTGCCGGAACCATTGACCCCGTTATAAGGTTTCTCGTGCAGAAGTACGTTGAAGTGATGTTTGCGGGCGATTCGTTTCATCAAATCCATGACGAGCTGGTTGTGGTCGTTCGCCAGATTACAGTTTTCGAAGATAGGAGCCAACTCGAATTGATTGGGAGCTACTTCGTTGTGACGGGTCTTGGCGGGAATCCCCAGTTTATGGCATTCAATTTCGAGTTCCTTCATAAAGGCAGTGACACGTGGAGGAATAGAACCGAAGTAATGGTCTTCCAGCTGTTGGTCTTTGGCGGAAGAATGTCCCATCAGAGTCCGTCCTGTCAGGCAAAGATCGGGGCGCGCATTATATAAGGAAGAGTCCACAAGGAAATATTCCTGTTCCCATCCCAGATTCGTATATACACGTGTAATATTCTTGTCGAATAACTGGCAGACTTCCGTTGCAGCTTTATCTACAGCGGCTAGTGCTTTCAGTAGCGGAGTCTTGTAGTCCAGCGCCTCTCCTGTATAAGAGATGAAGATGGTCGGGATACAGAGAGTCGTATCTACTACGAATGCAGGTGAAGAAACATCCCATGCTGTGTAACCGCGTGCCTCGAAAGTATTGCGGATACCACCGTTAGGGAAAGAGGAAGCATCGGGTTCTTGTTGGATCAGCAATTTTCCCGAAAAACGTTCAATTACTCCACCGTCTTCTCCGAATTCGATAAAGCCGTCATGCTTTTCCGCTGTTCCGTCCGTCAAAGGTTGGAACCAGTGCGTGTAGTGTGTGACGTTGAGTGACTTTGCCCAGCTTTTCATGCCGTTGGCAACGAGGTCTGCCACTTCGCGGCTGATAGGTGTACCTTTTTCGATGGCATCGATGACAGCTTTATAGGCTTCTTTGGGAAGATACTCCTGCATCTTCTTGCGGTCGAATACGTGGCTACCATAATAATCAGAGAGTTTGTTGGAAGGAGCGGTCACTTCCAAAGGTTTCCGGTTGGAAAGTTCTTGTAATGCAAAAAATCTCATTTTAGACATAAATGGTCTTCTTTTTATCGGTTGATGGCGCAAAAATATATGTTTTTTCTGAAAGTACCCCTATTTTAAAGGGGGTATTTTAAAAAATAGATGTGTTTTTAGAAGCGCACCCCCTTCTTAGGGCTATACTCCTTTAGTTTGATTCGTCCGGTGATGATTCGTAGTCTTTAAGGTTATTCTGTGCAGGGAATTTGAAATTGCAGTGCAGAAAACTATAATAGTTTATGCACCCGAGTAGTGGTCCCCTTACATGGTGACCAATGTCACATTGTAACGTGACATTAGTCTGCTTATAACGTGACATTAGTCATTATGCAAGATGCCCATCTATATTTGAAAGGATGGAAATCACTAAAGATACGAAATTAATCAGTAAAAAGCAAGAGGGAGCATAGAAAATATGAGCTGTTCGGACACAAATCTGTTTATTTCCGATGCAGTTATGTATTTATGCCATGCGAAGGTTTTCTTTTGATAACTCTTTTTAGTGTCTAACTCTTCTTGCTTTTCGATATTCTTTTTTATATTTGTCTCCGTTAATGAAGGAGATACGACGATTGAGATATAAAATATTGATAGTATGCATATTGGGCTTGTTCTTTTTTACTTCAAAAGGAACGGCTCACGATTATGTAATGAATCCGTATACGCGTCAGGAGATCTCCGCCGATTCCATCATAGAGCGTGTCATGACCTTTGCCCCTTTGTATGAAACGATCGTCAGTGATTATCGTGCCAGCCTATATATAAAAGGTAAGATGGATATCCAGAAAAAGAATTTTATTCTTCGCTATGTGCCCTCTATGTTCCGTCTGCAGAAAGGGGTACGCGAATATTTGCTCGAAACTTACAGTGATCTTCATTATACGGCTCCTAATATTTACGATCAAAAAGTAAAAGCCTATCAAGGTACTGTGCGGGGAAACAGAGGACTGCCGGGTTTGCTTGAATATTTCAGTGTCAATATCTATTCGTCTTCGCTGCTGAATGATGAACGGTTGCTGTCGCCGCTTGCCAAGAACGGACAGAAATATTATAAATATCAGATAGATAGTGTGATGGGAGATCCCAATAATCTCGATTACCGGATACGCTTTATCCCTCGGACAAAAAGTGATCAGTTGGTCGGCGGTTATATGGTTGTCAGCAGTAATGTCTGGAGTGTCCGGGAAATACGTTTTTCGGGACGGTCGGAGCTGATAACATTTACATGTTGGATTAAGATGGGGGAGGTAGGTAAGAAAGATGAATTTTTGCCGGTCCGTTACAATGTGGAGGCACTTTTCAAGTTTCTCGGAAATAGGGTGGATGGCAATTATACCGCTTCTTTGAATTATAAATCGATTGAACTGAAAGAAAAGAAAGTACGCAAGAAAGAAAAGAAAAAGTATAACTTGTCGGAATCATTCTCCTTGCAGTGTGATACGAATGCTTACAAGACGGATGCTTCGACCTTTGCTGTCATGCGTCCTATTCCATTGAGTGAGAGTGAGAAGAAACTCTACCGTGATTACCTGCTCAGGCGTGACACGGCGACAACGCATAAGCCATCCAAAAGTCAAGCTTTCTGGGGAACGATGGGTGACTTGATGGTAGAGGACTATAAATTCAACCTGGCTAATATCGGAAGTGTACGTTTTTCTCCATTCATTAATCCTCTATTGTTCAGTTATAGTGGAAGCAATGGCTTGTCATATCGGCAGGATTTTCGTTATAACCGTCTTTTCAGGGGAGATAAACTGCTCCGTATTGTTCCTAAACTCGGATATAATTTCACACGCAAGGAGTTTTATTGGTCATTGAACGCAGATTTTGAGTACTGGCCGCAGAAACGGGGATTTGTCCGCTTGAATGTGGGGAATGGTAACCGAATTTATAGCAGTAAGGTGCTGGATGAACTGAAAGCCATGCCGGACAGTATATTCAATTTCAACTTGATTCATCTTGATTATTTCAAGGACTTGTATTTCAATTTCCGCCATACAGTCGAGGTTGTCAATGGATTGGATGTCAGTGTCGGTTTCTCTGCCCATAAGAGAACTGCCGTAGAACCTTCACGTTTTGTGATAACCGGTGATTATCCGATGCCTCCTCCGGAGTTTATGGACAAATTCAAGAATACTTATATAAGTTTCGCCCCTCGTGTCCGGGTGGAATGGACACCGGGACTCTATTATTATATGAACGGGAAGCGGAAGATAAACCTGCGTTCATTGTATCCTACTTTCTCGGTTGATTATGAACGGGGAATCAAAGGCGTATTCAAGAGTACGGGCGAATATGAAAGAATAGAATTTGATCTCCAGCATCAAATCCGTTTGGGATTGATGCGTAATATTTATTATCGTTTCGGCTTCGGAGCGTTTACTAATCAGGATGAGTTATATTTTGTTGACTTTGCCAATTTTTCCCGTCACAATCTTCCCGTAGGTTGGAATGACGAAATCGGCGGAGTATTCCAAGTGCTTGACGGACGCTGGTACAACTCTTCCCGCCGGTATGTGCGCGGGCATTTTACTTACGAAGCCCCGTTCCTTATATTGAGACATCTGATGAAGTACACCCGTTATGTGCAAAATGAACGCATTTATGTCGGTGCGCTCACTATGCCGCACCTTCAGCCTTATCTGGAAGTAGGGTATGGCATTGGTACGCATATCTTTGATTTTGGAGTTTTTGTGAGCAGCGAAAACTGGAAATTTGGAGGAATAGGCTGTAAGTTCACGTTTGAGTTGTTCAACCGATAGTTTTCTTCGTTCCGGTTGTTTTATCGAAAGATTTTAGTTATCTTTGTATAGGATAAGAAACTTTTATGTATCTGTCTGAATGACAGTGTAGAGTGGAGATTAAGAAAGTTGCCAGTAACGATTTAGCGACCGTGTAACTGCG
>ERZ791569.807-NODE-807-length-15431-cov-4.724506_pt1 | contig 15431 bp, 17 predicted proteins | sample MGYA00509973_ERZ791569 | MGnify/ENA primary metagenome ERZ791569 (study PRJEB30046, sample SAMN00791902) | human gut metagenome | study: EMG produced TPA metagenomics assembly of the A metagenome-wide association study of gut microbiota in type 2...
GCATCAGCTCCCGGAACCGTTCCGCGGTCACGCGGCTGTTGGCCGCCACGAACTGCACGATTCGCTCCTGCAAGCGCTCAAAGTACCGGTATGTCTCCGGCGCGGCGATGACCGTGCCGGACATCCGCACCGGATGCACCGTCATGGACGCCGTGGGGGCGATGAACGTCTCCTGCCCGCACACCGCCAGCGGCACGCCGATGGAGTGCCCGCCGCCCAGCACCAGCGTCACCACGGGCTTCGTCATGCCCGCCGCCAGCTCGGCGATGGCCAGCCCCGCCTCGATGTCGCCGCCCACGGTGTTCAACAGCAGCAGCACGCCGTCCACCTGCTCGCTCTGCTCCAGCGCCGCCAGCAGCGGCAGCACGTGCTCATACTTGGTGGTTTTCAGGTTCTCCGGCAGCAGCGTGTGGCCCTCCACCTGTCCCACGATGGTCAGGCAGTGCACCGTCCCCCGGCTGTTCTTTACCACCGTGCTGCCCATGTCGATGATGGGCTGTACCGGCACCGCCGCCTTTTCCTCATTTCTCTCCCGATTCTCGTCGCCGTTCATATCCGCGCCTCCTTTTTGGATAGGGTGCGCCGCCGGCGGCGCTTTCATTCCGGCAGATCAGCAAAACGCATAAATTAACAAAACGCAAACACTTCTCAAAAATCTCAAAAACATCCGCAGGGTATGTGCTACAGCCACAATACGAAACAAAGGAGCTGCACAATATGAAAAAAATCGCAGACGTGGCAGAGAAAATGGGGCAGGTCGTGACCGGCGGCTACAGGAAGCTCGAGGATGGCGTTGTCTCCGGCTACAGGAAGCTCGAGAGCGGCGCGGTCACCGGCTTTGAAAAGGTCACCGACAAATGCGTCGATGTCCTTTTTGCCAGAAGCAGCAGTTGCCGGGTGGACATATTCCGCCCGGGTGAATACTCGCTGGAGGATAAACTGACTGTTGCGGAAACATTCCTCGGCGGCGGCACCAACTTTGAACGCCCCATCCGTGAAGCGATCCATCTGATGGAGTCAGAAGGCTTTGAAATGGCTGATGTTGTTTTCATCACGGATGGCGAGTGTGAGTTGTCCGATGCCTGCCGGCAGGAATTGCAATCAGCGCAGGCCACATATCATTTCACGGCAACGGGCATTTTACTGGACGAAGGGCACGCCGGCATGGGTTTCAGTTTGGAGTCCTTTTGTCAGAACGTTCATCAAACTAATAGCTTGTTTGGCGCTAATGTCGCTCCACTAATAGGCGCATATAGATAATCGTAAGAGACAAATTAACGGCTTTGCAGTGGTTTGCAAAAATAGTATCACCAAAATCAGCGAACTCAGTCAAAGCTTTTTTACTAGATGTAAGCGGTAAACTGCCCTGCACAAGGAGACACATTTAAGAGAATGAAAGGTTCGAGGGAGGCGGGCATAGAACCCGTCTCCCTGCGATTTATGTCCGATTAGGTTTGATGGTTTCCACTAAATGGTCTCGGCTACTCAAGCTTTGCTGTAGCTGCTGCTCCTGACATAGATATACACAGAAGGGAATGTGTTTCCTTTTCCTCATGAATCAGCTTTTCTGCAAAATACGGATCTACTGCGGAGATATGATCTCTCCATTCGCATCAATAAATTGCCTTTTGGTATTCACGTCGGTCAAAACGATCAGGCACGGGGTGTCATCAATACTATATCGTCGAAGCTGGTCGCGCTGATCGATGGATATCAGCTCCGCTAAATCGCTACGGCTATTTAAGATCAAGCGGTAGCCTATCACACCTTCCGCGTCCGCGGTTGGCAAGTCAACTGTTTTTTCAAAAATTCCCATCGCGTATCTGTGAAACTTTCGCTGGGGAATAATATTGAACAGGCTCATCCTTCCATCTTCGGATGAAAAAAATATCGCGCATGCCAGCCCGTAGCCGTCATTTGATGAATATTCGAATCCCACAAAAAGGTAGCTGTCAAACTCCTGCTGCGGAAAAAGCTGAAGCACCTCTATTGACGGATCACTCTTCGCCATGTGCCTGCGAATCGTATCTTCAATATCATTCACCTTATCTGCAGAATGCAGCAAGCAGTAACCACCTATAGCCGCAATTACAGCATATAACGCTATGATGACCCCTCTCCTGAATGATCCGTTCGACATGACTGATCCTCCTTCTATGTATGTTATATGCCAAGCGGGGGAGAGTCGGCCTGCCGTTTTCTCCCGTTGCTGTCGGTGCTCCGTGTACAAAAAAGACGAGGCCTGCTTCGGCCTCGTCGTAATTCGCTCGATCTTGCCAAGGCCATAAATGCTGAGAGCTGTGCGCCTATACAGTGTTTATTACCTCTTGATCGATTTAACAATAGCAAATAGGATCTTTTTTGTCAATACAATTTCAGGAATGGTCTGGCACCGCGGGAGCAGACGCTTCCCTGTGTACTCCGAGCGCCTCTCTCACGCCGGCAGCGACACCTCGAAGGTGGTGACGCCGCCCCTGCGCCGCAACGCGCACGCAAAAAGAAGCACCCCTCCGGGGTGCTTCTTTTTCGTCATCTTCTGTTGTGGGGATACCAGATCCTCTGCTTCTCCGCCTCGCGGATCAGCTCCTCCCGGAAGTCCGGGTGGGCGATGGAGATCAGCTTCTCCGCCCGCTCCCACACGGTCAGGCCCTTCAGGCACACGCAGCCGTACTCGGTGACCACATACATGGTGTTCACCCGGGTGTCCGTCACCACGGACCCCGGCTGCAGCGTGGGCCGGATGCGGGAGTGCAGCGTGCCGTCCTTGTCGGCATGGGTGGAGCTGAGACAGATAAAGCTCTTGCCGCCCTTGGACAGATACGCGCCCAGCACGAAGTCCTGCTGGCCGCCGGCGCCGCTGATCTGCTTCGTCCCCGCCGTCTCGCCGTTGACCTGTCCGTACAGGTCGATGTCCACCGCGTTGTTGATGGAGATAAAGTTGTCGATGGCCGCAATGGTGCGGATGTCGTTGGTGTAGCTGATGGGCGCGGCCATGCACGCCGGGTTGTCGTCCAGATAGTCGTACAGCTTCTGGGTGCCGGCGGCGAAGGCGAACACCTGCCGGCCCCGGTCGATGTTCTTCTTCATGCACGTCACCTTCCCGGCCATAGCCAGGTCCACATACGCGTCCACATACATCTCCGTGTGCACGCCCAGGTCCTTCAGGTCGGACTCGCACAGCATGGCCCCCACGGTGTTGGGCATGCCGCCGATGCCCAGCTGCAGGCAGGCCCCGTCGGGGATCTGCTCCACGATCAGCTTGGCCACGGCCTTGTCCACATCGGTGGCCGTGCCGCTGGGCTGGATGCCCATGGGGTCGTTGCGCCCCTCCACGATCATGTCCACCTCACTGACGTGGATGCAGTTGTCAAAGCCGCCCAGGCACCGGGGCATGTTCTCGTTGACCTCCACGATGACCACCTTGGCCATCTCGCACACCGCCCGCACATGGCTGGCGGACAGGCCAAAGTTGAAATACCCGTGCTTGTCCATGGGCGTCACCTGGAACATGGCCACGTCCGGCGGCGTGATGTGGTCGTAGTAGTACCGGGGCAGCTCGGAGTAGCGCATGGGCTCATGGAACCCCGCGCCGCTGGCGATGTGGTGCCGCTCCACGCTGCTCATGTGGTGGGAATTGAAAATAATGTGGTGCACCGGGTCCTCGATGTCAAAGATCGCCGGCTTCCACAGGCTGATGCCGCCCCGGACCTTCACGTCCTCCAGCTCCGGTGCCCGGCGGGCCAGCGCCTCGTCCAGCACCCGGGGATGAATGGCGCAGAAGCCATAGTCCACCCAATCACCGGACTTGATGACCTTCACCGCCTCGTCCGCGGTGGTCAGTTTCTGCTTGTACAGCGCCTGAAAATCAGCAAAAGCCATGTCCTGTTCCTCCCTGTTCTTTCCTATCCCTTCCGACGAAGGCTGAATTTTCTAATTGTTAATTTTACCACAATGCAGCCCGCGGGGAAATTGACGAAACCCACAAGAATTCCCGGGAATGCTTGTGCAAAAATGAACAGGTCCGGCATGGATATCATCCGCTCAACGCCTCTACCTCCTCCGACATGATCACCCGTATCTCGTTGACCGCCGTGTCGTTGTTCTTTTCGCTCTGACACATCTTTGCCGCTGTCCCCACCAGCGCCTGCAGGATACCTCCCAGCTCCTTGACCTCCTTCAGGCTGCCCTCTCCGCTTTCCAGCCGTTCCGTTGCTCCGGCAGCCGCCGTCTCCAGCAGCTTTGCCGTGGCCATCAGGCATCGCCGGAGTATCTGCTTTTCCGCCTCCTCCCGACCGATCTGCCACTGCCCCTTGATCGCATGTCGCCACACCGTCTGCGTACACACATGGTACTCCCTTGCCAATCGCTGATAGGTATACATTCCCGACTCATACTTACGCCTTACCTCTCCCCAGTTCACGTCTGCTCTTTTCATATGCGCTCCCCCCTTCCTGCGATCCGGTTCTGCCCTTATGCCAAAAAACCGGGAGAGTTGCCCATAAACAGGCAACTCTCCCAAAATTATTTTTCTTTTCCCCCGCTTCATCCCCCGTCCCTTTCGTACGGCACGCTTCTCCCATCGTCCCGCTCTTTCGCGACCCGAGATCGCTCTTACTTTGCCTTGAACTCTATCCACTCATTGTCCATAAGGACAACTACCAAGTCTTCCTCAATAACAGCATACGGAGTCCCCAGGTCTCTGTTGAAGTTTGCCTCACCATCTTTTCGGGGAACGCCATCCTCCGCATACGACGTGGTGTACTGAATAACACTCTCGTCTACTTCAACGGGAACAGCATTATCGGTCGAATAGTAATTTATCCCATTTACCATTATCGTCGCAGGATAGTCCCCAACATTCGACTTTCCGCAGCCCGCCATAGCAACAACGCAAACCAACGCTAACACTGATGCCATCAACTTTTTCATACGATCACGCTCCCCCTGTCAAATTCCAATTGATCCGTTCTATCTTCAGCACAATGCTCTTAAATTCTCTTGCCTACCTCGATTGTACCATGCCTCTCCGCAAGGTCGCAAGATATTTTCCCCTGCACGCCATTGTGAAAACAACCAAAAACACCTCCGCTGCCTGTGGGGCAGCGGAGGTGTTTTACGATCTAATTACTCCTCGTCGGCGTCCTCGTCAGCGGCGGGAGCCAGCAGCGCGCGGATGGACAGGGAGATCTTCTGCTTCTCCTCGTCGATGGCGGTGATCTTGGCATCCACCATCTCGCCCTCGGTCAGCACGTCGCCGGGCTTCTCGATGCGGCGATCCGCGATCTGGGAGATGTGGATCAGGCCGTCCACACCGGGCACGACCTCGGCGAACGCGCCGAAGGTCATCAGCTTCACGATACGCACGTTGGCCACATCGCCCACGTGATAGGTAGCCATGAACTTGTCCCAGGGGTTCATGCTGCGATCCTTGACGCCCAGGGAGATCTTGTGCTTCTCGGGGTCGAAGGAGATAACGTACACGTCCAGCGTGTCGCCCACGGAGACGACCTCAGCGGGGTTCTTGATACGGCTCCAGGACAGCTCGGAGATATGTACCATACCATCCACGCCGCCGATGTCCACGAACACGCCATAGCTGGTCATGGACTTCACGGTGCCGGTGTAGCGCTTGCCCACCTCGATGTTGTTCCAGATCTCCGCCTGGGCGGCCTGACGGGCCTCGTAGGTCACGGCCTTGATGGAGCCGACCACACGGCGGCGGGCACGGTTGACCTCAGTGATGCGCAGGGACACGGTCTGGCCGATCATGGTGCTCAGCTCAGCGCCGCGGGGCAGGCCGGACTGGGAAGCGGGCACAAACACGCGCACGCCCTTGACGTTGACCACGATACCGCCCTTGTTCTCCTCGGTGACCTTGCCCTCCAGGGTGGTCTTGTCCTCGCGGGCCTTCTCGATGTCCTCCCAGACCTTGACAGCGTCCAGGCGCTTCTTGGACAGCATGGCATAGCCCTCCACGTCGTTGACGCGGATGATGTAGGTCTCGATCTCGTCGCCGACCTTGACCACGTCCTCAGGCTTGACAGTGGGGTCCGCGGACAGCTCGTCCACAGAGATATAGCCCGCCTGCTTGCACCCCAGATCGACCTGCACCTCGGTGGGGCCGATCGCCGTTACGATACCGGTTACCTTCTCTCCTGTATTCAAAGTCTTAAAAGATTTTTCCAGCATTTCCTCGAAGCTCTCTTCGGTAGCTTCCACGTTCTTGATCTCTTCGCTCATCGTTGCATATACCTCCTTAATGATGCCCGCAGGCGTGGACGCGCCGGCTGTAAGCCCCGCCACAGAACATCCGCTAAGGAATCCCGTCCGCAGCTCCTCCGCCCCCTCGACCTGATAGACGCGGGCACAGCGGCTGCTGCAGATCTCCGTTAAATGTCTGGTGTTGGCACTTTTACGATCTCCGACCACGACCATAACGTCCGCCCTTCCGGCAATATCCGCCGCCTCAGACTGACGTTTTTGCGTAGCATCACATATTGTATCAAATATTTCGGCGTTTGTACACTGTTTTTTTAAAAAATTTACGCACTCTTCCCATATCGAACGAATGCAGGTGGTCTGTGCGACAACTAACAAATCCATGCCCTGCCGCTCCGGTTTTTCACGCACCCAGCCGGCCAGCTCCGCCGCGTCGCCCACCACCACGCTGCGCATGCAGCGGCTGGCCGCCGCCATCACCTCCGGGTGATGGGCCTCGCCGACCAGGATGGGCGTGCGCCCCTCCTGCTCCGCCCGGGCCACCAGCCGGTGGATCCGCAGCACATGGGGACAGGCGGCGTCGATGATCCGCGCGCCCTTTTTCTCCAGTGTCTGCACCGCCTCCAGCGTCTCCCCGTGGGCGCGGAGGAGCACCGTCTCGCCGGGGCGTACCTCCTCCGGCGACTGCACCTGCCGTGCGCCCATGGCCTCCAGCCGGGCGACAACGGCGTCGTTGTGGATGATGCTGCCCAGCATGACGCAGCCGCCGTGCCGCGCGGCGTCCTCCGCCATGCGCACTGCCCGCTCCACGCCGTAGCAGAACCCCGCCGTCTCCGCCAGGATCACTCGCATACGATGCCTCCCAGGGCATAGGCCCGACGCATGACCTCCTTGGCGTTGGCGGTGTACTCCTCCGCCGTGCCCTTCCGGCCCGTATACACCGGCTCAAAGGGCTCGCCGATGATGATGGGCGTTTTCCGGAAGAGCCGCTTTTTCGTGCCGATATACACCGGCGCCAGCTTCACTCCGGCGCGAATGGCCATCATCCCCGCGCCGGACTTGACCTCCGCTCTTCCGGGGTCCTTCACCCGCGTCCCCTCCGGGAACAGGAACAGGTTCCACCCGTCCCGCAGGCTCTGTATGGCGGTCTTGACCGCCCCGATGTCGCTGTTGCCCCGGTCCACCGGAAACACCCCGATGGCCCGCAGAAAGCCCCCCACGATGGGGATGGAAAACAGCTGCTTCTTGGCCATGATGCGCACGTTGAACCGCTGGGGCATGGACAACACGAACATGATGGGGTCCCAGGCGCTGGAGTGGTTGGCGCACAGCAGCACCGGCTCCCCGCTCTCCAGATGCTCCGTCCCCCGCAGGTCCACCGGCAGGAAAAGCAGCACCAGCGGGCGCAGTATCCGCCACGCCACCGCGTAAAACTTGTTTCTCACGATGCCACACGCCCCCGTATCACATCCAGCAGCAGCTCCAGGCTGGCCGCAAAGTCCATATCCGTGTTGTCGATCATAATGGCGTCGTCCGCCGGGCGCAGCGGCGCCGCGGCCCGGTGGGTGTCGTTATAGTCCCGCTGCTCCATGTCCCGCAGCACCTCGTCGTAGGGCTTGGGCGTGCCCCGCTGCTCCAGCTCCAGGCACCGCCGCCTGGCCCGGGTCTCCACATCCGCGCACAGGAACACCTTCACCTCCGCGTCGGGCAGCACCACCGTGCCGATGTCCCGTCCGTCCATGATGACGCTGTGCTCCCGCGCCAGCGACCGCTGCAGCTCCATCAGATAGTCCCGCACCTCCGGTATGGCCGACACGTCCGAGGCATATTTGGAGATGGCCGGCAGCCGTATCTCCCTGGTCACGTCCTCGCCGTTGAGGTACATCCGCTGCAGGCCGTCCTCGTCATACCGCAGCGCCACGGTGATCTCCGGCAGCGCCGCGATCACCGCCCCGGCGTCCGTGGGCGCGATGCCGTGCCGGTACATATACACCCCGATGGTCCGATAGATGGCCCCGGTGTCCACATATAAGATATGCAGCGCCTCCGCCGCCGCCCGGGCCAGGGTGCTCTTCCCCGCGCCGGACGGCCCGTCCACGGCCACTGCGTACTGCTTCTCACTCATTTGCTGTCTCCTCGCTTTCCGCGGCGCTCAGCCCCGCCAGATACCCCGTCGCCCACGCGATCTGTAAGTTGAATCCCCCGGTATAGGCGTCCACGTCCAGCACCTCGCCGGCGAAATACAGCCCCTCCACCTTTTTCGACGCCATGGTGTTGGGCGCCACCTCGCCCACCTTGATGCCCCCGGCGGTGACGATGGCCTCGCTGACGTCCCGCGGCCCGGTCAGCTCCAGCGTAAAGTGCTTCAGCACCTGCACCAGCGCCCGGCGCTGCTCCTTTGTCAGGCTGTTGGCCCTTTCCCCGCCGGACAGCCCTGCCCGGCGCAGCAGCACCGGCACCATGCTGTGGGGCACCAGTCCCGCCGCGATGCCGCGCATCTCCCGGTTTGGATTCTCCCCGATGTCCCGCAGCACCCGCGCGTCCAGCTTCTGCTCGTCCAGTGCCGGCTTCAGGTCGATGGCCGCCGTGTACGTCTCCCCCTCCCAGCGCCGCAGCTGCGCGCTGGCGGACAGCACCAGCGGGCCGGACACCCCGAAGTGCGTGAACAGCAGCTCTCCAAGCTCCCGGAACACCGCCTTTTTCTTTCCGTTGTACACCGTCAGCTCCACATTCCGCAGGCTCAGCCCCTGCATCTCCTGACAGTCCGTCCCCGCGCAGCACAGCGGCACCAGCGACCCTCTGGGCGGCACGATGGTGTGCCCCAGCGCCGCCGCCAGCCGGTAGCCGTCGCCGGTAGAGCCTGTGCCCGGATACGACACCCCGCCGGTGGCCAGTATCACCGCCTCCGCCGGATATGTCCCCTTCTCGCCCCGGACGGCCCGCACCACGCCTTCCTCCGTCACGATCTCCTCCGCCCGATCCCGGACCCACCGCGCCTTCCGGCGCTTCAGCTCCCGCTCCAGCGCGTTGGTGATGTCGAAGGCGCTGTCGCTGACCGGGAACACCCGGTTCCCCCGCTCCACCTTCAGCGGCACGCCCAGCGCCTCGAAGAATTTCATGGCGTCCTGGGGCGTGAACCGCGTCAGCGCCCCGTACAGGAACCGCCCGTTGCCGGGGATATTGCTCAGCAGCGTCTCCCGGTCGCAGTCGTTGGTCACGTTGCACCGGCCCTTGCCGGTGATATTCACCTTTTTGCCCAGCCGTTCGTTGGGCTCCAGCACCGTCACCACCGCGCCCTGCCGGGCCGCGGTGATGGCCGCCATCAGACCGGCGGCGCCGCCGCCGATCACCACGATCTCCTTCGCCATGTCACTCGTCATCTTTCCCGAAAATACTGTACCGCGACCACACCTGCTCCATGTCCGCCAGCGTGGCGGACAGATCGTCCCGCCGCTGCCGGCCCACCGCCAGGATCAGCGCGTTCAGCAGGCTCAGCGGCGCGGCCAGTGAATCCACGAAGGAGATCATGTCGCAGGGCGCCAGCAGCGACACCGCCGCCATCCGGTACAGGGGCGACAGGGCCGAGTCGGTGATAGCCACCACCTCGCCGCCCCGGCGGCAGGCGAATTCCACCGCGTGGATGGCCATTTTCGAGTACCGCGGAAAGCAGATCCCCACCAGCACGTCGCCCTTTCCGATGTGGGCCATCTGCTCGTAGATCTCCCCCGCCGCGCTGGACTGCACCAGCGTCACGTTCTTGAAGATCAGGTGCAGGTAGAAGTTCAGATACCCCGCCAGAAACGACGAGGACCGCACTCCCAGGATGTAGATATGCTTCGCCGCCAGCAGCTTGTCCACCGCCAGTGCGAAGGCGTCCCGGTCCAGCTGCTCGATCACGTCGTGTATGCTGTTCATGTCCCGCTGCATGACGCTGCCCAGTATGTCCGCCCCGGACATCTGGTCCCGGGACACCTGTATCCGCTGTATGGACGTCAGCTTGCCCCGGATCAGCTCCTGCAGCGCCTTCTGCATCTCCGGATAGCCGTCGTAGCCCAGCTGCGCGGCGAACCGCACCACCGTGGACTCGCTGACGGAGGCCGTCTCCCCCAGCCGCGCGGCGGCCATAAACGCCGCCCGGTCATAGTTGTCCAGTATAAACGCCGCGATGCGCCTTTGCCCCTTCGAGAAGGTATCCATCCCGCTGCGGATGGTCTGTAAAACATTCTCACCCATGGTGTTCGCTTCCTTTGATAGATTCCAGCTCCCCGGCTGTCAGATACCGCCATTTTCCCGGCGGCAGGTCTCCCAGGGCGATGCCGCCCTCCGCCACCCGGCACAGCCGCGTGACCTCCAGTCCCACAGCGGCGCACATCCGGCGTATCTGCCGCTTCTTCCCCTGGTGGATCACCACCCGGTACTCCGCCGTGTCGCCCCTGCGCCGCAGCTCCTCCACCTTCGCCGGGGCGATGGGCTGTCCGTCCAGCTTGTCCACCGCCGCCAGCGCCGCCGCGCTGTGCTCGTCCGCGCCGGACACGGTGACGATATACGTCTTGTCCACCCGGTGGCTGGGGTGCAGCAGGGCGTGGGTCAGCGCGCCGTCGTTGGTGAACAGCAGCAGTCCCTCCGAATCCCGGTCCAGCCGCCCCACGGGATAGACCCGCACGCCGCAGTTCGCCACCAGCTGCGCCGCCGTGGGCCGTCCCCGCTCGTCGGACAGGGTGGTCACATAGCCCCTGGGCTTGTGCAGCAGCAGGTACACGGGCCGGTCCGCCGTGCGCAGGGGCCGCCCGTCGATGACGATGTTGTCCGTCTCCGGGTCGGCCTTATCACCTACCCCGGCCACGCGGCCGTTGACGGTGACGCGCCCTGCGGCGATCCACGTCTCCGCCGTCCGCCGGGAGCACAGCCCCGCGGCGGCCATCAGCTTCTGTATGCGTTCGGTCATGGCGTCACCTCTCCCCTCACGTTCTCCAGCGCCCGCAGCAGGCGGCCGCGCAGCGTCTCCTGTATGGCCGTCAGGCAAAAGCCCCAGTCATACAGCGTCTCATGGTCGTTCCAGTCGTCCCCGTCCCGCAGCGTCACCGCCACCAGCCGGCGGCCGTCCCGCTCCGCACAGGACACCAGCGTCCGCCCCGCGGCTTTGGTGTACCCGGTTTTCAGCCCCACGCACCCCTCCAGCCGCGCCAGCAGCTTGTTGTGGTTGGTCAGTGTCCTGCCGCCCACCACCGCCGTGCGGGTGGACGCCATCCGCCGCAGCGTCGGCTCATTCACCGCCGCGCAGCCCAGCAGGGCCATGTCGTAGGCGGTGGAGTAATGCGCCTCGTCGTCCAGCCCGTTGGGGTTGGCGAAATGGGTGTCCGCCATGCCCAGCGCCGCGGCCTTTTCGTTCATTTTCTCCACAAAGGGCGCCGCGCCCCCGGCGCACTCCGTCACCGCCAGCGCCGCGTCGTTGCCGGAGCACAGCAGCAGCCCGTACAGCAGCTCCTCGGTGGTCAGGCGCTCTCCCGGGCGCAGATACATGGAGGAGCCCTCCGCCATGTGGGCGGCGGTCACGGTGATCTCCCGCTCCAGCCCGCCCTGCTCCAGCGCCACCAGCGCCGTCATCAGCTTGGTGGTGCTGGCGATGCGCATCCGCCGGTGGGGCTCCTTTTCATACAGCACCTGCCCGGTGTCCGCGTCCATCAGGACACAAGCCGTGGCGGAGACCTCCACAGCCTCCGCCACAGCGGGTATACAGAAATACAGTGTCATCGCGGCGCACAGCGCCGCCGCAAGCCGTCGGCCCACAGAAAGCCCTCCCTGCTCTTTCAGGCTGCTCTCAGTGTATTCCGCCCACGGCCCGTCCTATGGCAGTTCCGCCGCGATCTCTCCGCGAAGCGTGCCTTAAGGCGACACCGCACAATGAAAGTTGCGGCAATTTGCGGAAATTATGCGGCGCTGCCTTAAAAATCCTTGCCGCGCTTCTTGTCCACGAAGCCCTCTACCCGGTCCAACAGCTCGGGCACCATCTCGATGACCCGGTCCACCGTGGTGATGGCCGGGGTGCCCACCGGCAGCATCCTTGTCACGCCGCCCTTGACCACCAGAAACGCCATGGGCTCCACCCGCACGCCTGCGCCGCAGCCCGCGCCGGAGCCGCCGCCGTTCTTGCCGTAGTCCCCGCCGCCGCAGCCGAAGCCGTAGCTCAGCCGGGAGATGGGGATCAGCGTCACGCCGTCCGGCGTGGTGATCGGCTCGCCCACGATGGTGTTGCTGTCCACCATCTCCTTGACCTTCTCCATGGACTCCGCCATCATGCTCTTCAGGTCGTTCTTCTTTTCGGTCATTTCCATGCTCAAGTTCTCCTTTTCCTCAAGTGTCCGTAGCTTCCGCACCTTCCGGCGCCGTGTATACTGTCTTTTCCCTCACGCCGCGCCGTCCGGCGCCGCATATGCTATCTCTTTCCGTGTGCCCTGTCTCCTGCCGCACACTCGCCGCCCGCGCCGCCGTCTTTCGCCGCAGCGGCCCCGGCCGCTTTTTTCTCCGCCGCCTTCTCCCGCGCCGCCGCTTCCTTCTCCGCGGCGCTCTGCCGCTTCCGCATCGCCATGAACCATTTCAGCACCGGCCCGGCAAAGGCCCAGCCGATGGCCAACAGATCCCGTATCTGCAGCGTCACGCCCACGCGCCCGCTCAGCTTCAGCCGCTCTCCGTCGAAGTCCACCTCCACATGGAGGTGCGGGTCCGGTATCCGCGTCAGCTTCTCCAGCTGGGGCATCACCGTCCACATTCCCGCGTTGATATAGCCGTACAGCTCCGCCGCCCCCGCCGGGTCCGCAGCCCCCGGCAGCACCGCCGACAATTCCAGCGGATCGATCCGCAGCCGCTGTCTGGTCTTTCGCAGCCCCCGTTTCAGGGCCTCCCACGCCGCCGGCAGCAGCGTCCGGATGTCCTGTGCGCTCAGTGCAGGCTTTCTTGCCTTTTTTCCATTACCTTCTTGCTCTTTCTTGGTTGCTGTCAACTTCTCTTTTTTCGCTTTTTCGCCCTTTTCCGGCTTGTCCGGCTTGGGCAGCACCTGTATCCGCGCCGGCCCCGCGATCACCGTCAGGCGCGTATTTTCCAGCTCTCCCGCGAATTCCGCCTTCGCGCCTATCCGCAGCAGCGACAGCAGGAAAAACAGCAGCACGATGCCAAGTATAATGTACAGAGCAACCACTATTTTTTCTCCTTTCGCTGTGTTTATGAAAGAATTTGCAACAATTAAAGCAAAATTATTCTCTCACATGCCGTTTCGTGCCGCTTTCCCGCAGTCTGCACCTTTTGCGCCGTTTTATTGCACTTTTTCTTGACCATTATGTTACTTTTATGGCTATATCGATCAGCTTTCGCTCTCCAAAGCCGGCACATCGTCGTCCAGCCGCAGCTGCCCGTCGGCCTCCATCCCCGGCAGCTGGGGCAGCTCCTCCAACGAATTCAAATGGAACGCCCGCAAAAATGCCTGCGTCGTCCGGTACAGCCTCGGCCGCCCCGGCACCTGCAATCTCCCGCATTCCTCGATCAGATGCCGATCCAGCAGCAGCCCCACCGTGTACGAGCTGTCCACGCCCCGGATCTGATCCACATAGGCCCGGGTGGTGGGCTGGTAGTAGGCGATGATGGTCAGCACCTCCAGCGCGGGCTGAGAGAGCTTGGCGGTCTTGCGGATCTCAAACGCCCTGCGGATGACGTCGGCATAGTCCGGCGACGAGCAGAGCTGATAGCTGTCCTCCATGCGGACGAGCCGGATGCCGCGGCGCTCAAAGGCGTAGTAATCGCCGAGCTTTTGCAATACCTGTTCCGCGGTCGGACGGTCCAAATCGAGCGCAAGGCAGATGCGGTCGATGGGAAGCGGTTCGCCGCTGGCGAACAAAATGCCCTCGATGGCCGACTCGACCTCGCGCAGGTCCAAAGATTCCAAAGACATAGCGTTCCTCGCTTTTTACAGATTGATACGGTCGGGGGCGTCGTCCCCGCACTCCACGGTGCAGTCCGTGTCGGAACCGGCCAGATGGATGACCTTTTCGCGGCAGAGCTCCAAAACGGCGATCAACGTCGCCACGATCTCGCTGCGGCTGCGGCTGCCGCGGAACAGCAGCTTGAAGCGCGTCATGCCGAACTCCTTGAGCCGGTGCAGAATTTCCTCCGCCTTGCCCTTGACGGGATACGGCTCGCGGCGCACGATCTCGCTCAGCGCCGCGCTCGGCGGCGCGGCCAGCTTTTCCCCGCGCTCCATGATCGTCTGCATGGCGAGCACGAGGTCGGCCTTTTCATGACTGTACTCGTAGATTTTGCCGCGCTGCATGGGCTCGGGCTGGCGCGTCATGATGCTGCGGCCAAACTCGCCCATCGGGCCGAGCGTTTCGGTCAGCGTCTTGATGCGAAGGTACGTGTCCTTTTGCTGGCGCTCTTTGAGCGAGGCAATGAGCTCGTCCATCTCGCTCTGCGCCTGCTCATCCTCAAGCGAAAGCAGCATGCGCGTTTTGATGTACATTAAATGTGCCGCCATCGTGATGAATTCGCTCGCGACCTCGAGATCGAGCTGCTTTCGCTGCTCGAGATACGCAAGGTACTGATCCAGGATCAGCGCGATGGGAATGTCCTGGATCTCTATTTTATTTTTCGACAGCAGGAAGAGAATGAGGTCGAGCGGCCCTTCAAAGTCCTGCAGCGCCTCCGCGCTGCGCTCGTGCACCACGCCCTCCAGCTTGAAAACGGGATTGTCCATGACATTCCTCTCACTTTATCAATATACGATCCAGTTGACCAGAAGCTCGTACACGCGGTAGATGCCCTCGCTGAGGATATTGTTTCCCACGCCGAGCCAGACGAGCACAAAAAGCACGGCCATGCCGTATTTTTCATACCGCATCAGCGTCATGTACGCGCGGTCGGGCAGAAAGGCGAAGAGCACCTTCGACCCGTCGAGCGGCGAGATGGGGATGAGGTTGAAAAGCCCCAGACCGACGCTCATATACGCCGTCATCGCAAGGAAATTCAAAAGGCCGCTGCAAAACGCGGTATCGACATAGTGCGCGATCGTGATGCGCGCGCCGAGCAAGAGCAGCATCGCCAGCAGCAGATTCGACACCGGCCCCGCCAGCGCCGTGACCGCCATGCCCTGCTTGGGCTTGCGGAAATAATTGGGATTCACCGGCACGGGCTTGGCCCAGCCGAAGCCCACCGTAAACATCAGAGCC
>ERZ791569.810-NODE-810-length-15394-cov-46.719538_pt1 | contig 15394 bp, 10 predicted proteins | sample MGYA00509973_ERZ791569 | MGnify/ENA primary metagenome ERZ791569 (study PRJEB30046, sample SAMN00791902) | human gut metagenome | study: EMG produced TPA metagenomics assembly of the A metagenome-wide association study of gut microbiota in type 2...
TTGGTTTTCTAGAGGCTTTGATGGAAAAACCACAACAGAAACCTAATGAAAATGTAGAAGCTTACACTAGAAGATTAAATAGGGAGCTAATACGTTTGAAACAGAATGTAAGGGAAGGTATGAAGGATGGAGTAGTAACTGGTTACATTGATGACCACCAGTTTAAACTTAACTCTACTTCAAAAGAGATGAGCAATATTGATAAACCCTGGAATATGAACCAGCAATCAGTTGCTAATGGTTTGGGAGTAAATGGCAACCTAATTGGAGTACAAGCTTCCATTGGAGAAGGAGCAACTGGTATTATGCTTTCTAAGCTTATAAGTCAGCTAAAGAATATCCAAATGATAGTTTCTTATGTTCTTAAGTTTATTTATGAACTAGAACTACGGCTGGCTGGCTTTGATTGTAAGGGAATATCCATTACTTGGGGATCATCCACTATCTCTGATGAGGTTAAAATCCAACAGGGTAGACAGTATAAGATTCAGAACCTTGACTTACTTTACAAGGCAGGTATCATTTCTCAATATCAATATGCTTGGGAAATGGGTTATGATTCTCCTTCAGAAGAAGAACCAAGAGTTTCATTGGAAGACCAATTTGCTAAGGGAGGTAATTCAGACCCACAAGAGGGTACTAAGAAGAAACAGAGACAGGACGATAAGAATCAATCCGCTCGTAGATCAAGAGATAAAAATAACCCGGCTCCTTCACGAGGAGATCAAAATACTAAATCAAGATGAGTAAACCGATTACTAAAAAGAACAGAGAACATTTGGATTCTTTAGTGATAGGTAGTGGTCATACTATAATGGCTGGGTATATCCCAACATCCATAGAACCACAAACCTTCTCGGAGAATTTTTATAAATGGGCTCAAACTTCTAAGGAGTCAGTTAGTCAATTTGGTTTTTGGGGAGGAGAAATAGATTATAATACCTATTATCCTGACTTGAAGCCAGAAGAACTTACTCCTAAAGATGAGGAGTTTATTGAACCAATGTTCAGATTATTATCTGCAACTATTGTGTCTAAGAACTGGAATCCTACCGATTTTAGTCAAAATGGAGTATTAAAAGCTTCTATGAGAATGCTCTTAGGACAAACAGTAAACTGTGACCATGAGACTAATATTGGTAATGCTATTGGAGCTGTATCACAAGTTATCTGGCAAGATGAATACAAGGATGGTTCTTTTGTTATTCCTGCAGGTATTAATGGTATATTAAAGATTGATGGTAAAGCAAATCCGAGAATTGCTAGAGGCATTCTTATGGATCCCCCATCTATCCATTCTAACTCAGTAACAGTACAGTTTAAGTGGGATAAGTCTCACCCAAATATGGAAGATAACGAATTCTACCAGAAACTGGGTACCTATGATTCTAAGGGAGTTATGGTACGAAGAATCGTTACTGAAGTAGTAAGATACTTAGAAACTTCTTTGGTATCTCATGGAGCTGATGCTTTTGCTCAGAAGATTGGGGATGATGGTAAAATCATTAATCCCAATTTTGCCAAGAGAACTTGGGCTTCATACGAAGAATATAGGGATGATAAGTCTAAACAGTATTTCTTCTATGATACGAAAACTGATCTAGCTTTGTTCAGTGAAAATAACGATACTTCCCAATCTTATGATGATAACCAAGGAAATCAAAATCCTAATAATAAAGATATGAATGAACTACAAGAATTTTTAGAAAGAATCTTTGGTAAAGATTGCCTTACTCTTGCCGAAGGTACAGAGATGAACGAGGAAACTGCATTTGCAGCCATTCAGGAATTGGTTAATTCTCGTAACACTCTTCAGACTACTGTGGATAACTTAACTACAGAAAAAACTTCTCTTACAGAACAGGTTACTAATCTGAATGCAGAAGTTGCAAATCTGAAGGAAATGGCTCAGGTAGGTAAAAACCACATTGCATCTCTCCGTGGAAATGCTGTTGCAACCTATAAAAAACTTATGGGTGACAAAGCTGATGAAACTATCGTTACAATGTTGAATGCCGAAACTACCGGCATGGTAACTTTGATCTCTCTTACTAAAGATTACCAAGCTCGATTGGAAGAAAAATTCCCAATGACCTGTGCTAAATGCGGTTCTCACGATGTAAGCCGTGCTTCTTCTGCAACTGAGGCAGAGGATAAATCCGATAACAAAGCTACTGCTCAGAATTCCGAAAAGAGTACTGAAGAGATTCTGAAAGGTATCTATTCAAACAAATTAAAATAATCTCTAAAATAAGAAGAATATGAATACACATCCTACTACTAAGCTGGTAAATCAGGATCAACCGATGACTCTGTTTGGTGAAAAAACTCCCAGAGCGGTGATCTATAAGAGCGAATCTCACAAGTTGCATCAGGCTTTCTGTGTAAAAGAAAACAAAGTTATTCATCAGGGTATGCCGGTAGCTTTGGATACCGATGGTAATATCGAACCTTATATCCCGGGTGGAGATGGCAGCCAGGTTTATCTGGGTATAGCTGTAACTGACAACATTAACCCTGCTTATCAGGCTCAAAGAAATTTCCCCGTAGAAGTAACTGTAGCTGTAGAAGCTTTCATGGTTGTAAACTGGGTAGCTAAAGAGGCTATGGAATGTGGTTATGTAAAACCCACAGATACCCTGTTGATTGACCGTTTCATCACTGCTGAAACTTCAGCCGATGAAACAAAATTCATTAGCATCGTACCGGCTGATGAAGCTAATGATATTATTCAAGTATTGGTACGCTAATCATTAACTGAACATTAAAAGAACAATGAATACAGAATTTGCACAATTGAAAATGGAAGACCTTAGAAAGGAACTTCCAGAAATGGTAAGAAGTTTGGAAGCATACCGTCAGGGTTCCAACAACACATTGCCTATTGAAGTTACTCTGGAAGAACTGGTACAGGGTAAATATGGTGTATCACAGGATGCCTTCTTTGAAAAGTTGGGCATTAATCCGAAGATTGATACAATGCAGAACATCTTCACTATGCCGCAACAGAATATCCGTTGGATTGTACCGGAAATCATCCGTGCTGCTATTACAACTGGTATGCGTCAGGCACCTTTCTACCCGAACATCATTGCTTCAGACCAATCAATTAATGGTTTGCAGGTAACTATGCCGATGGTAAATATGTCGGATGCTGCTCCCGCTAAGGTAAATGAAGCAGAAACAATTCCTTTGGGAGATGTAAGCTTCGGACAGAAATCAGTTTCTCTGTTCAAAATCGGTAAAGGATTTAAACTTACTGACGAAGTTAAAAACTACGTTTCAATCGATGTATTGGGAATCTATCTCCGTGACTTTGGTATTCAGTTGGGTTATGCTATGGATACTTTGGCAATGGATGTTTTGATGAACGGTAACAAAGCTGATGGTTCTGAATCTGCTCCGGTTATTGGTGTATATGAAACAACCAACGGTATTATTTATAAAGACTTGTTGCATATCTGGGTTCGTGCTGCTCGTATGGGCCGTAACTTTACTACTATGATTGGTGGTGAAGACCAGGCTATCGAGATGTTGAACTTGCCTGAATTTAAAGAACGTCACTCAGGAACTACAGAAGCTACACTGAATATCAAGTCTCCGGTTCCCAACAAGGCTGACTTCTATATTCACCCGGGAACTCCCGATCAGCAGTTGTTGATGGTAGATACCAGTGCTGCCTTGATTAAGCTTACTGCTAAACAGTTGATGCTTGAATCAGAAAGAATCGTATCTAATCAGACTGAAGCTGTATATGCTTCTCTGACTACAGGTTTCTCTAAGATGTACCAGGATGCTGTTCTTCTGTTGGCAGCTAACAAGAAATTCTCTGAAGCTGGATTCCCGAGCTTCATGAACATTGACCCATACCTATTGGTTAACTTAGAATAATATCCGGGATTTCTTCATTGTATTTTTGTCTAATTTCTCCCCGAACAGTTTCAATCCATTCTGTTCGGGGTTTTATATTATAACCTAAAATAAAAGATTATGTCTACTACTTACATTGTAACAGTTGGAACTAATGCCTACAGTTTTAACGACCAGGTAACAGGTATTTCAATTGCAAAAGGCGAAGAGAGAGAACTTACTGCCCGTCAGTACAGAACAAAACGTATTCAGAAAGCTTTAGTTTCTGGCCACTTGGTTTTAGTTCCGGATAAGAACAAAACTGCCAAGTATACTGCTGAGGATATCGAAAAGCTTGACAAGAAGTTAGCTGCTCAGTTTGCAAAGGGTATGGAAATCAGTAAGATTGCCAAAGCTTATTCACTTGAGGAAGCTAAGCTGATTGCTAAGAAACATGAAATCGAAGCTGATCCGAAAGATACCGTAAAAGATATCCTTGAAGTTTTACTTGAAGATTTCGAAGAAAACAAAGAATAAACAAATCCGAATATAAATGAAAAAGAATCTAGACTTCACATATGTAACATCAGGTCTGGAAGTTTCATTTAGAGTATTAACCAAAGTCCCGGCCAAATCCATTTTTGACTGGGACTTTGGCGATGATAAGGGAGAGGTTTTCAATGGTGGAAGACATCAATCTTACTCTTATGAGAAGTCTGGATTTTATGATGTAACACTACATGTCACTAATTCTGATGGATTAGATTTGACTTGTACTCGAACCGTAGTTGTATGTAATTATGGGCATATTACTCTTCAGGATACCATCTACAATTTAATAGATAGGTATATTCCCAAAGAATTGCATGAGAGTATGACCATAGAAGATAAAACTGCATACATAACTAAATGGCAATTATATATCTTCCCACTAGTAAACCATGTTATACCACCAGATAAATATAATGATGAATTATGGTATGAGGGACTAGAAAACCAATTAATTATGGAATTGGCAGTATGGGATTATCTCAATATACAAATACAAAATATACTGTTGGTTGCAGGAAACAGTTTTAGAGAAATTATCTCCACTGAATCTCATGGACCAGACCAAGATGGTGATTCACCTGGAGAACATGCTAGAGGAGATAGGATAAAGCAAATTACTACAGGTCCTACCGAGGTACAGTATTATGATAAGATATCCGAAAGTATATCTAGCTTATGGAGTACTTATTCAAAGATGATTCAACCTGGAGGATATATGGATGAACTAAGAAAGAACTTATGTATGCTGGCATCTAGGTTGGAGATATACTTACCATTCTGTGATCAAATCGAACGGTTAGTAGTACCAAGAGTAGTAAATCATCGAAAACCAACTCCTTTGGGAGGACCTAATCCAACAGCCCCTCTCAATAAAGCAAGTAAACCTTCGTTAACCATAATAGATAAGAAATCATGACAAAAGAACCTTGGAGAATGGTTAAGAACCATTCTTGGAATAGGTATAAAAAGATTATCACTGATTTCTTAGACTGGGATGCTGGAAGACAAACAATTACTTGGGCTAAACATGTTAATCAATATCTAAATCATGCTGAGGATGATAGCCCAAGATATTATAATATTCCCATAGAAGCTTTATGCTACTACAATGCTTTTAGGAACTGGCCAATAAATAAAGCCACAGTTTCTGGAGAATTAGATGATGAGAACCTTTCTATACTTATTTCAAAGAATTACATAGAACAAATCGGATATCTCAATCAGGAAGGTTATTGGAACTTTAACTGGTCTGAGGATAGATTTGTTATCAATGGGATAGTATATAAACCTTCTGGAGATACTCAAGTATCTCAGGCTAAAGATGAAGCTTTGGTATTCTTGGTAATCCTCAAAAGGGATAGAGATACTAAAATCAAATTCGTAGAACAAAATCCATAAAGATATGAAAATGTTAATGTTACGTTTCACCAAGCTTAACAATGTAGAAGGCGATTGGTGGGACAGTAATCTTATAATCTTGAATGGACCTTCTGGAGTTCACATAGAAATGCCTGGTACTGGTAATTCGGCTACTACCATGCAATCTATGACTGGTATGAAGTTCGTATCAAATTACCAAGATTACTTTGGAGAGGTATGGGATAAAGATATACCTCATATAGGCTTTGGCCAAGTTATTAAGTTCAGAGTTAGGAAATTACCCGATTATGCCGTAGTAGTTGGGGATATAGAGGATGGAGGAGATGTTGACCCAGATAATCCAGATGATATCCCAAATGCTTTTGCTGGTAAAGAAAAAGAATACTTCCGTGGTAATAACTCAGAACTGTTATTGGGAAAGAATAAAGTAACACCTTAAAATATATACATATGTACGTTAGTAAATACTACACTTGCGAAGAGATTGACCAACGGCTATTACAGGGTTATTATGATGACTCTTTGGCTCATGGTTTTGTTGGAACTCTTAAAGAGTTCTGGGCATTCTTCTTATCAATTGCAAACAAGGTAGATAAGAAAGAAGGTTGGGATTTGTCAGAAAATAACTTCTCTGATGAATTGCTAGAAAAACTGAATGGAATTGAGGAACATGCTAACTACGTTACTAAAGTTTCTCAACTAGAAAACGATTTGAAATATCAGACTCAAGAACAAGTTGAGAAATATATACATGACTTAGTAGATGGTGCTGATGATGCTTTGGATACATTAAAGGAATTGGCTGAAGCATTAAACAATGACCCAAACTTTGCTACCAATATCACTAACCGATTAACTGAATTACGTACTCAATTAGAAGCTGAGGTAACTAGAGCTAAGAACCGTGAAAACGAATTAGCTTCTCAGATTAAGATTGTGAATGATAACTTGGTTAACTCGGTTAATACGTTGAATGCAACTATCCTTAAAGTAGTACAAGATATTACTAGGATGATAGAAGCAATCAATGCTCGTATTCAAAAGGTAGAAGACCGGGTTGGTGATTTGGAAGTAGAAACTGACAATAACTTAACTGAAGCTAAAGAATATGCTAAGGAATTGGTAGATAAGGAAGCTGCTGAACGTAGAGCTGCTGATGAGAAACTGACCGAGGCTGTTCATAAGGTACAGTTAGACCATACTAGGGATATTGCCGACTTAAATAATAAGATTCTAACCGAGGCTTCAGAAAGAGCAAATGCAGATGTAGCATTAGAATCTAAACTGAACACCGAAATCAGTGATCGTAAAACTGCAGACCAAGAACTTGAATCCAAGATTAATGCTGAAGCTGCAGCTCGTACTGCTCAGGATGAAGTATTACACCAACAGATTGTAAAGGAAACTTCTGACCGTCAGAATGCAGATAATGGTTTACAGCAGAACATTACTCAAGAAGCTCAGAACCGTCAGAATGCAGATACTGTACTTCAGAACAATATTGATAACGAGAAAGAAACTCGAATTGCTCAAGATGAAATCCTTGACCATAAGATTGAGGATTTGAAAACTCAGGCCGGTACAGATAAAACCGAATTGCTTGAAAAACTAGAGCAAGAAAAGCAAGAACGTATTGCTGCCGATAAAGACTTAGATAATCGTAAGGTAGATAAAAGAGAAGGTTATTCTCTTACTAAAAACGACTTTACCGATATTCTCAAGGCTAAATTGGATGGCATTGAAGAACATGCTAATTATATCACAAAAGTATCTCAGCTTATCAATGATGCTGGTTATCAAACTGAAGCAGATCTTCAGGCAGCTATTGAAAAGATTATTGGGGAAGCTCCAGAGGTTCTTGATACTTTGAAGGAGATTGCAGATGCTTTGGGTAATGACCCAAACTTTGCAACTACAATTACCAAGAAATTGGCTGCTATTACCGAACAGTTGAATCAAGAAATTACTAATCGTACAGAAGCTGATGCCCAGGTACAGGCTAATGTAGATAAGGAAGTTTCTGACCGTAAGGAAGCTGATACTGCTCTTGAAGCTAAGTTGAAAGAATACGTTGATAACGAAGTAGATAAGATTACTGGTAACACTGATGGTATTCAAGCTAGTCTGAATAAGGAAATCCAAGATAGAAAAGATGCTGATGCTGCATTACAAGCTGCTATCACTAAGGAAGAAACGGATCGTAAGGCTGCTGATGCTGCATTAGATACTCGAGTAACTGCTAATGCTACTAAGATACAAGAATTGGCTTTATCTATTCAGGATGCGGTAAATACCGTTAAAAATGAACTTCAGGCTAAGATAGATGCTTTGCAAACAGAAGTAAATGCTAACAAGGCAAATATCCAACGTAATACTGACCGATTAAACGACCAGATTACTAAGGAAGCTGAAGATTATGCTGAATTAAAAGGCATGGTTAATGCAGAAGCTGAAGCAAGAGCCAATGCTGATACTAATCTTAAGTCTCAGGTAGATAAGGTAAATATCGACTTGAACACTGAGGTTTCAAAGAGAGAAGCTGGTGATACTGTTTTACAGCAGAATATCGATAAGGAGATCTCTGATAGAACTTCAGCAGATACTTTATTAGATAATAAGTTCACGGGCTTGATAAATACTGAATCTACTGCCCGGGCAAATGAAGATGAGAAAATCAATGCTCGAATTGACCAGGAGATTAAAGATCGTAAGGCAGGAGATGATGCTTTAAGTACTCGAATCGATAACATCAATAGTGGAGTAACTGGTTCTTTAGCTGAGCTTAGTGAGAAAGTAACCAATAACACTTCTGCTATTCAAACCGAAGTAGAAAGAGCTAAGGCTGCTGAACAAGCTCTTAAGGATTCTCTGACTACAGCTATGGAAAATCACAAAGATGATTTGGTAGCTATATCTAAAGATATCAATGATGAGGCTCAAAGTAGACTACAAGAAGATACCAAGCTTCAGAATAATATTGATACCGAAACCCTTAATCGTACTCAGGCAGACACTCTGTTAGAGAATAAGATTACTCAGGAAGTATCAGATAGAGTTCAGGCTGTTGAAAACTTGAATGACCGAAAGGTTGATAAAGTAGATGGCAAAGAGCTTTCTTCAAATGACTTTACCGACTTATTAAAAGCTAAGTTAGATAATATCCAGGAATTTGCTAACTACATTACTAAGGTATCTCAGTTGGAAAACGATTCTAACTATCAGAATGCCGAACAAGTAGAAGCTGCAATCCAAAAGGTTATTGGTTCTGCTCCTGGAGTATTAGATACACTAGAAGAGATTGCAAAAGCATTGGGAGATGATCCTAACTTTGCAACTACAATTACTAATAAGCTGACTGAACTTAAAGGTATTATAGATAAGGAAATCTCCGATAGAACTGCAGCTGATGAACAAGTTACTCAGAAGTTTACTGAATTAAGTACTACTCTTAATGCTACAGTAAGTGAACTGAGAACTTTCGTAACAGAAACTCGTTCTGAATTATTAACAAAGGCTCAGGCTCAGGATGAATTAATTGCTAAGAATACTGCTAATATTCAACGTAACTTAGAATTAATTCAGGGATTACAAAGTAATCAGAATACTGGTTATCTTGAAATCAAGGAACTATTGAATACGGAAATTGAGGCTAGAAAGGCTGAGGATATTCGTATTGAAGCTAAAGTAGACAAGAATACTCAGGACCTTACTACAGAACGTAATGAGCGTATTGCTGCCGATAAAGTTCTCCAGGATAATATTGATGCTGAAGAGGCTGCAAGAATTGCTGCTGATAATGCTCTGGGTAAACGTATAGATAAAGAAATCGAAGATAGAAAAGCAGCTGATACCGCACTTGAGAATAAATTTAATGGTATTACTAACGGCTTAGATGAACGTCTTCAGAAAGAAGAAGCTACTTCAAATGCTTTACCCTTAACTATGGTTACGGAAATTGATCCGAACTTGGTTATCAACGGTACTTCTGCTGAGGTAAACTTTAAGAGTTCTGTAAAAGGAGAAGGTAATCTCTATGGAGAACCTATGCCTCGTAAGTTTGCTATCCCTGCTTCTACAGATGCTAAAGCCGGTCTTCAATCAGCTGCCGATAAGAAGAGATGGAATTCTATGCCCAATGATTATATCACTGGAGCTAGTTATACACCTAAGGCTGGTGTGGTTACTACTAACATAAGTAGAAGTACATATAACTCCGATGAAGGTATACAGAAATCTAATGATTTCACTGTAGATATCCCCGCTTCTACTGCTGAGAAAGCCGGTGTACAAACTGCAGCAGATAAGAAACTGTTTGATAGTACTCCTTTAGATATATTATCTGGAATACGACCTTTAAAGGATTCAGACCCAGAAGTTTTTAGATTCCAGGTAGATAGTCACTCTAGATGGGATTCTGAATCATCTTCTGCTAAGGATATTTACGAAAAAGAACAATTTAATCTGGAAGTTACTTCTGCTACTAAAACTACTGCAGGAGCTATGACTGCTGCTGATAAGGTTAAGTTGGATGAAACTTTACCTCAGCAGATTGCTAAGGAAATCCAAGATAGAAAAGATGCCATTGAAGCCTTGAAGAATTCTTCCGAAGCTTCCCTTGCTCAAGAAATCGAGGATAGAAAAGCAGCTGACCAGGCATTAGACACCAAATTTACTCAGGCTATCAAAGAAGAGGCAGATGCTCGTGCTGAATACGACCAGGTTCAGATGCAAAAGATTCAGGAAGAAGAAGAAGCCAGAGCTGCTGCAGATACTGCTCTTGAGAATAAGTTACAAACTAATATCAATAACTTAGAAAAGAAACATGATGATTTTGTAGCAACTAAGGGTAAGGCTAATGGATTTGCATCTTTGGATGGTAATGGATTAGTACCCTCTAGTCAATTGCCTTCTTATGTTGATGATGTTATCGAAGTTTATGCTACTTATGATGTCAGTGAAACTGGAAAGCTGAGCAATATTAAATTATATTCTGACCCAGATCATGCTAATCCTATTACTGGAGAATCAGGTAAGATATATTTGAATATTACCCAGGATGAACCCTCTTATCAATTCCGTTGGTCAGGTACTCAGTTTGTAGATAGTAATACTTCTTCACTGATACTTGGAGAAGTTACTGGTACTGCTTATGATGGAGGTAAGGGTAAAGCTTTAGCTGATTGGAGAAAATCTCTGAATGATAATCTAAAGCTTTATTCTCACATCAAGGATAACGGGGCTTGGACTAGAAATGCTACCGAAGTTAGATTAAATTTCGATTGTTCAGATTTTGGTAATACTGCAAGTGTAAATACTTATAATCAACCTATCCCAGCTGCTACCAAAGACTTAGCAGGTGTACAAACTGCAGCAGATAAGAAACTGTTTGATAGTATACCCTGGGGGATTATATCTAATGTTCAAGGTTTTGAAGAAGATCCTTCATTAAAGGATAAGAATGTAGTTAAATTAAAACTAGAAAACTACAATCGTACTCCTAGAGGAGAAGAGGTATTACCAGAGTATGAAAAGCTGTATTGGACCATTACTCTTCCTTCAGCAAGTGCTGAACAAGCTGGTACTATATCTGCAGATCAATTTAACAAACTTAACTCTGGCCTGAATGGAGACATTACCAATGCCCTGAATGAAGCTAAGGCTTATACTGATGCTGCTAAAACTGCATTAGAGAAATTAATCCAGGATTCTGACAAAGTAATCAAGGAAAGCTTAGATGCTCATATTGGCAATAAGAGTAATCCTCACAATGTAACCAAGGCTCAGGTAGGTTTAGGTAATGTACAGAACTTAGCTCCAGCAGATATGCCAGTATCTACTGCTCAGGCTGCTGCTATTGCAGATGCTAAGGCCGCAGGTACAAAAGCTCAGACCGACTTAAATACCCATGCAAACAGAAGAGATAATCCTCATAATGTAACTAGAGCTCAATTAGGATTGGCTACTACAGACCAAGTAGTATTTGCTAAAACTACTGCAGCTTCTGGTTTCTGGAAGGAATCAGATGGTAGATTAAAATCTCAAGTAGAGAATTTAAACCATACTCTGGACCAAATCTGCAATATACCCACGGTTCACTTCAAGATGAATGGTAAATACCAAGTGGGAACTATTGCTCAGAGCTTAGAGGAAATTGAACCTCTGTTGGTATCAGAGAATACTATACCTGCTTCTCAAGTACCTAACCAATCTAGATTCGAAACTTTCGTCGGAGAAGATGGTCAGGAATATGTAAAAGTAAAAGTAGTAGAATATGAAATGCTCAGTGTCATGGCTCTCGAAGGAGTTAAGTTATTGAGAAAAGAATTCGAAGACTTTAAGAAACAATTAAACAATAAGTAATATGGCAGAAATAGCAACTTGGAGTGCTATTCTGAATAAGACCGGCCTTGGTAAGACCTCTAATGAGTGCCCTACCAAGGCTGAGTTGTTAGCACTCAATAATGGTAAGGACTCCAATGTTGACAAGGTTATTGTAATTAGTAATGCTGCTAGCTACGGTAACAATGAATGTGTCAAGTTAGAGGATATCAATGCCGAGCAATGGATTTATACATTCCAGTGGGATCCGAATGGTAATCCTTCTTTTAATGCTCCAGCTACTGGAGGTACATACCCCTTTGGTTCATATGCTTCTAATCGAGTTAAGCAAGTAAACGGTGTTAATACTACTATCTCTCAAAGTTTGGCGAAGGATGTCACTAAAACTTCGGAAGGTTCTTGGTATACTACAGATTACGACGGTAATAAAGGTAGAATAGTACCCAACAATACATCTACTAATAGTAAATCAATCACTGTAACTTGGACTCAGAAGTATTCAGGTAAAACTATACAGGCAACATTTACCCAGGCAGCAGGTAGAAAAGTTTATTCTTCATGGAGTTATAATTGTAGAGTAGATAAAACTTCTTTCAGTTACAGTGGAGGTCAATCTAATGTAACTGCTAAGAGTGCAAGTAGAACTTATACTTGGAATGGTCAAGGTAGTAGTTATACAGAATCAGAAACTGCTACCGTAAGAGTTTCTAGTCCGGCTTCTATTAGTGGTAATAGTATTTCTATCCCAAGTAATAGTGGTTCTGCTAGAAATTTTACGGTTACTTTCGATTTCCCAACTGCTACAGACCAGACTATCTCAATTTCTCAGGAAGGAGGTCAAGTAACCTATGTAGATCACCTATCTATAGACCCAACTACTAAAAATGTACCCGGAACTGGTTCAGGATTTAGGTTGACAGTAAATGCCAATTATGATAAATATATAAACGGAACTTATGTAGAAAACATTAGAACTACTTATACTTCAGCTGAAGTAGTTGAGGGAACTTCATCTGATATTACCATCTCTGGTAAAACTTCTAGTGGATGTAGTATTAGTGTAGCACCAAACCCTAACTCATCACCTAGAACTTTTAAGATTAAGTTTACTTATGATACGGCAACTCCTGTATATTTAACCATTACACAGAATTCGGCTGAGGTAACTTATCCCAGTAGTGGTATGGTATTTGAACACAGTACCCAACAGAATAGTGGGTATAAAACTAGTACTTTATCCATTGGTACTGTTGAAGGTAAAGGAGGTAATATTTCTTTTTATATAAAAAGTTATAGATCTAGATATGTTAACGGTTCTTTAAGTTCTACCGAAGCTATTAAACCTACTCTTATTTTGCCATCCGGAGTAACCGAAACTATTACTAATGTGAGTGGTTATTACTTTAAAGTAACTATTACCATACCTGAGCATTCAAAGCCTGCAAGCAGAACTCTTACAATCAGAGCTAATCAACCTAATGGCTTAGATAGAGAGTTAGTACAAACTGTACAACAGAGTGCTTCAACTTATGAGTTTGGTATTAGGGAAAACTCGGGGGATTCTTTGAGTACTTCTCTTACTTATTCTGGTTGGCCAAGCTCAGGCTCATCCTTCAATAGACCTGTAAGAGTATATTCTAGGAAGAATGGTAATCAATTCCTTAATTGGGCTTTATCTTCTAATGTGGATTGGATTACTATATCTGGTTCAGGTGCCGGGGCTACATTTAAGGTAGCTACTAATAATAGTAGTTCATCTAGAACTGGAGTTATTACCTTTACTCAAGGGGAATCTGGTAAAACTTGTACTCTGACAATAGTTCAAGAAGCAGGAGATGTTTATGAGTTTTATATTACTGACTCAGATGGTAATGGGCATTACACCGATTTCACCTTCTCAGCTCCTTCAAATGGATTGGTAAATAAACATGTACTTAATATTATCTCTACTCACAATGGTAGTCCCTTATCTGCAGACGATATAGAGGTAGTCCATTTGGAGATAACAGAGAAATTAATCGGCTTGGTACTGACACAAGATACTCAATCCCCATTCAGGTTTATAGCAAATATAGCTGGAGCAGGCACTACTGTAAGAACTGGAGCAGATACTTATAGACAGAAGCCATCTGGAAAAACAGTAATTTTCAGAGTTCTTCAAGAAGCAAAAATAAATAATTTCAGATTGGAATTAAGTTTAAATATTTCAAATGGTAATGATCAAGATACGTGGGGATTATTTGATACGGCTAATATACCTCATACTTCTGACTCTATGTATGATATGAGCTTAATACGTGAGGGTATTATGGTAGACTCAGTAGAAGGTAAAATAACTGTGAATTCTCTTCAAAGTACTACTAAGGATAGAGGGGTTGGAGATAAGGTTTATGTATGGGCCTATAATTCTGTAAGAGGTTTATGGTTATCAATTGGTAACTTTAGGATTGAAGAGGGGAATAATACCCATCATTGGGATGTTTCTTGGCCCACCTAGACAATTTAATCCTAAACACAACACTAGTACATTTATTGATAGATAAATTTAATTATTAACTTTAAAACTAAATCATTATGGAAGTTAAATCTGGTGAAGGTACTGTAGTGGTTGCGGATCGTAATCGTTATAGTGATGAATGTTGTAATAATCGAGGATGGGGCTCCGGTTGGGGTGCTGTCGGTGGAGCTTTAGTAGGTGGTGGTTTTGGTGCTGCTGCAGTTTCTGTGTGGGACAAAATCAATGACACAAAAGCTGATATCCAAAAAGTGGAATCTACTGTTCAGGAAGCAAAAGCTGGTATTTACAAAGACATATCTGATGCTGCTCGGGGAGTTACTTCTGAAGTTGCAGGAGTTTCTAGACAAGTAGAGGGTGTAGGTAAAGAAGTACTTAACAATCGCTTTGCTACTGAACGTGGCCTTTGTGATCTTGGTTATAAGACTAATTCTGATATCCGGGATTCTCGTGATCAAATGGGAGCAGGGTTCAATCGGGTTATGGATCGTCTTTGCCAGATGGAACATCAACAGTCAAATTGCTGCTGTGAAATTAAGAGCTTAGTTAGAGAATCCGAAAACAGATTAGCTCTTCAGGCAGAACGTAATCATTGCGAGGTAATGAAAGGCCAGCAAGAGATTAAGTGTCTGATTGAGAACACTGCAAAAGACCAAGAAATTGCTAGACTGAATCGAGTAGTTGATGCTCAAAGAGATCAGAACATTATTAACTCGGTAGTACAGGCTTTAGGTAATAAAACTGCATAATTTCTATTAA